>ERZ856578.4281-NODE-4281-length-19548-cov-47.059216_pt1 | contig 19548 bp, 28 predicted proteins | sample MGYA00514384_ERZ856578 | MGnify/ENA primary metagenome ERZ856578 (study PRJEB29103, sample SAMN06111958) | human gut metagenome | biome: human gut; feature: ankylosing spondylitis patient; material: healthy_person | host: Homo sapiens | place: China:Hangzhou... | reverse complement strand
TGCGGTGCCGCAGTACACAAGCTGCCCCGGTCTAAACCCGGCCGGCAATGTAGCAATAACCTTTTCTGACGTGATAGGCATCCCGGAAGCGGCGATATTTACGTGTACAATGTTGGTCACAGGATCCTTGATGTAAAAACTTCGGTTAGCACCATGTGATATGCTGGGTTGCAGCTGCACACGCTGCACACCAGTATTCCCCTGGTGCCACACAGAATTTCCGGCAACTGTTACCGAATTGCCAAAACGTCCATAGCTTGCATACATATATTGCCACGGTATTTCGGACGACCCCAGGCTATACTCCAGCGCAGATTTAGGTATAATGCTGCCGTATACAGTGCCGCCGATAATGGGCAAAAAGGCGTTATCTAACATCCTCCAGTTTGTCCCGTCGTAAAACACAATGTGCACCCCAGCAGCAAACGGGCGGGCGCTGTTTACCCCCACCGGCATCAAATACTTGCCGCCTAAGCCGTTGACGCTTAGCACCGGCGGGGTCATGGTGGCGTCGCTGCCCACGTGGAAATTGACCAGCAGCATCATGCCTTGCACCAGCGCATCGGGGGCCGGATCCAGGGTCAAAACAAAATTCGCCGCCGCACCGGTTGTGGTGGCCGTGTTGATGGTGCGGGTGTAGTTGTCTGCATCCAGCTTGGCGGCTACCTCCGCCGGTGTGGCGTAATCAGTCCCAGATACCGCAGTTTTTACACTGCCGCCCGCTCCCATCAGTATGCCTGCCAGCGGCGTAAGCGTGGTCTGGTTAATCAGGTTCGGCCCGGCCGCGCCGTCCTTGCCATCCTTACCATCTACCCCGTCGCGCCCCTGTATGGCCGGGATGGGGATTATATTGCCCTGGTCATCCCGGACGCTTAGGATTGGTATGCCCATGGTTGTTCCCTCCTTTTATGTCATAGGTTCAGCAGGTTGCCCAGTTTCCAGTTTCGCAATCCGCGCATCAAGGGCTTTTATCTGCGCAAGGTATTCCGCCCGCTGTTGCTCAAACGCCATATTGACATCCCGGTTATAGCTCACGTCCACGCTGCCCGCGTCGGCGAAGACGCGGCACACCGGGGCGGGGGGCTGGATGCGGGCGGGGTCACGCTGGGTCACGGCGGGGGCGTCCAGCTGGTACACCACCGTCACCGGCGTGCCGGCAGTGGCTCGGGCAGACAACCAGGCCTTGAAATCGTCCAGCGTTGCTATTGTGGTAAAGACAGATAGGTCTTTTCTCGTGCTGGCAGACGCAACACAAACCGCCGTTTGCGTACCGGATGCCCCGTTTTTAACGAAAGAGAAGTGGGTGCAAACACCAGCCGCTGCCGGCGCATCGAAAACATCCGGCAGCGCATACCCATATACTCCCGCGCCGCTTGTCCTCGTTATCCACGCCTCTGTGCCGTCCAGCTCCACCCGTCCCCATCGCCGGGTCTCCACGCCGGTGACCGCGTCGTATTCGTCGTTGACCGTGCCGTCGCCGTACAGGGGGGCTAGCGCGGGCAACGTGATAGTTTGGCCGGTATACGGCTCATAAGGGGTGGCGGTGTCGCCAAATTCGATTTGCAAATCCCGCGCGTTGCCGGAAGCGGTCGTGCCAGATTGTACTTTAAGCAAAATCCAGCCTTTGCCTGCGGCGTATTGCCTTGGATCGGTATTCGATATTGTAGGCTTTGTGGTGACTACCGCGCTATATATGCCGCCGTTTGATACAGGCAGATAAACAACCTTCACGAACAAATTTTCGTTCGTGTAATAGGCTTCACCTGCCGGTACATACAAACTGATGGTGTACTTAGTGTTAGGCTGCAATTCGCAGTCTGCATATACGCATGGCGAAAACTGATCGGCCGCATCAAACCGCGGGTTAGCTGCCAGGTTCCGCCCGCACACCGTCAGTGCGGTGGGCGCCGCCCCGGCAATCGTATACGGGTTATCGGGGCCTTTGTCCCCTTCGCCCGTTTCGGTGGTCGCGCCCAGCACCGCCGCCCGGCGCAGCGCCCCCGTCGGGGACACGTCCTCCAGCGCGGCCACCGGCCCCGAAGCCGTGCCGGTCAGCACATTGGCGTATCGGTCGTCGCTCTCCCCGGCGGTATAGCACAGCATATCCCCGGTGGGATCCACCTGGACGGTGTACCCCTCCGGCATGTCGCCGCTTCCGACGTACACCCCGCTTTTGCCGATCGGCCCTATAAACTCGCCGTTGTCCAATTTTTCTTGCACCTCGGCGGCTGTGTCCTCTGCCAATTTTGCGGCGGCCTTGGCGGCTTCCGTGGCGGCATCTGCCGCCGCAAATCCTTCCAGCGCCCGCCCTACGGCGCTGTCCAGTTCCGCGCCGGTATGCGTCAGGTTATAACTGTCCATTGTTCCACTCCTTAATCTGCGCGACAAATGCGTCTATTTGCTGGCCCGTGTAGGCACTTGGATACGCCGCCTTGAAACCGGTATCCACGCAAAGGATCACGGCCGCCGCGGAATCGGCCAGCAGCTTCCCGCCGCTTTCTTGGATAGGCGGCGTGTGCACCGATGTCCAATATGCCCGCTGTATGCACGATTCCAGGTCGTTGATTCTATCGGCGGTCACGTATTCCTCGCTGTAAAACGGCTGCGGCTCCGGTAGCTCCGGGGCGTTCGCGGCCGTTCGCAATGCGTTTATATTTCCGACGATCCGGTTCATTTCCTCGGCCGTCGGAAAGTCCTGCATAGTCCAATTCAGTTTTTCGTCCAAGGTCGCCGGGTGGCCGGCAGTGGAAAGGACAGCGGCGATTTCGTGGATATTTCCTTCTGTTCTTGTTAGATCATCATGGATATTGTAATAATCGTCCGGCGTCCAGTCGGTTTTAATGTCCATCAGGCCAGCACCTCCACGTCCGCCAAAAGACCCCCGGATAGGTCTATGTCCATCCTGGTGACAATCCCAACCACCCGTCCGTATGCGGTCGGTACGGACACGCGGGCGCCGCACATCAGGTCATAAACCAACGGGGTTGTCAATGTGATTTTGCGGCGCAGACCGTAATAGGCTTGCATGGCCGACAATACCGCCTGATAGTTGGACTGCGTAATAAATGGGATGGACTTGATGCTGACGGTTTGCGCCCCAGCACCCCGCACCGTGACCACCTGCGGCACCCCTACTGTCACTTGCTTGTCCCGGTAACTTACAGACCCCGCCTTATACGTGCGGGTCACATCCACGCGATCCGCACACACCCTATAATCAATCACGTTTTGGGTAGATACCGGCGCCGCGTCGGCAATCATCACCGGCTGCCCGGCGGAATCCACAAACGCCAAGGATTGCGTAAACTCCGCGTCCACCGGGTAGCCAAGCAAGGCATCAAAATTTATGCCTGTCATATAGCCGGTGCTGCTGATGGTATACGCGTTTACCTCTACCTCAAAGTTGTCCGGCTGTTTCAACTGGGTTACGACCGGATCTCCCAGCACGTCCTCCTCGGCAATCACCAGGGGGTCTCCCGATGCCTGCACAATCTCCAGGTCGCCCCAGCGCGTCACCCTGGCAAACCCACCGGACGCTACGCTTATGTGGGCGATGGCGTCCTGCACTGGTACGCCAGGGATGTACCCCGTCAGCGTCGATGCCGGCAGCCCTGTTGCGCTGGAGCTGACGCCTAAAACGGCGGCAATATCCTTCAAGGCATCCCACGGGGACACCGCGCTGTAAAACTTGGATTCATACGTCTTTTCCGTCTGTGTTCCCACGATGTTTACCGCCTGCATTTTGGCGGTGCCCAGCCCAGACCCCTCCCAGGCGGTCATATAATATATGCCAGCCGGGAAGGTTTCGGATTCCGTTGTGCAATCCACGTGGACGGGGATTCCTTCGGCCATGTACGCGTAAATCCCTTCCGGGTTCAGCGGGTTCAGCCGATCATCCGGATCCAATACTTCAAAATTCAACTCCCCGGCCGGGACGGATGCGCCGGACAAGTCCACTTCGTCCACGATTTTGGCGTCCACCAGGGAATTATCGTCGTACACAAGGTTTTGCCCGTAGTCGATTTCCTGGATTTTCACGTAGCGGTATGGCGCATCTGTTTTGATAGCGGTGATCCGCAGGCCGTAATAGCCGTCCACGTGATTGTCCACAAACGCGGCTTGCTGGTCGTTATCGGACACCGTTACAGTCGATATAACCGCACTTCCCGCGCCTATCCAGTCCACTTTAAAACCAGACAGGTGGGTAGTCTGGTCAAAGCAGACCGTCACCCCGATACTGCTATGGGCATTCTCCATCGTGGCCGTAAGCACCGGGGCGGCCGAGAAAGTCCCGTCCGCCCCGGACATAACACCTGACCAGTATCCCGGGGCGCCGTCGGAGGGAAATAGGCGATAATCCGACAGCTTAAACAGGTTTGGCTCCCCGGTGGCCCAGCGCCGCAGCGGGAAGCTGGGATCGTCGTTTCCTGGCAATCCCAAGCCGTCCTTCAGTGTGTTATAATCCACCCACGGCTGGGCCGATGCAGAATTATAGGCCGCTTCTGTTTTGGCGGTGGCATCCACCACCGAGAACGATATACGCACACCGGCCATGCCTATCACCTTTCAATCACGGTTGCTTTTAGACTTTTCCACCGGCTTTCGCATCCCTGCCCCATGTCCCAGTAGGACATCATGGTCACGGTAGTGTCGCCGCCAAGATACCCCTGGAACGTGTGCATAGTGCCATCTGGGTGCGGCAGGGTAAACATGGCGTATTCCGGCAGGGCGGCCAACAGGTTCCACAGGGCGATAAACTCCGCCCGCTCGGGCATGTAGGCCCAATTCAAGACATATTTCAGCTTTTTCCCTGCGATCTTCCTGCTTAGCTGGGCGGATATATTGCGCTTTGCGTACTTATCCAGCACAGAATATGTAACCTCCAGCCCGTCCGGGTCTGGCACCCACACGCCGTTTACAGCCATCATGTTCTTGTTGACCATTTACACCACCCTAACGACAGGATTTCCTTTGCGGCGATCGTCCTTTTTGATGTACGGATTAATCAGGCGGCCGAATGTCGTACCGTCCAAAATCAGCTGCGGGTCTATGCCTTCGATTGCCTCCAGGATTCGCATCAGAAGCTCCAGCACCTGCGCAGCTCTGGTATCGTTCGCCCCGCCGGTCTGCGGTTGCTGCACAGCTGCGGGCGCCGTTGCGTACCCCGCTCTGGCGCCGCTTGTGATTCCAAGCGACGGTGCCTGTACGGCTGCTGTCAAGTCTGGGACAGCTTTGCCCATCATGGATTCCACCGCGCCCATTTCATCGGTAAATCCTTCGCCGATACCAAGCGCCATGTTTTTGCCGATGATGTCCGCAAACACCTTGGACGGGGAGTGGATGCCCAAAAAGCCCTTAAATCCATCAATCAGCCCGGTAGCGGCATCTTTGATGGTGCCTGCAATATTTTTCACGCCATTCAGCAGCCCGTCCCCGATGCCTTTGATGATGTTTTTCCCGACTTCCAGCCAGTCCGTTTCTTTGATTTTATTGACAATGGCCGTCGGCATTTTCTTTGCGGCGTCAAACAGCTTCGGGATTGCCTTGACCAAGCTGTCTGCCAGTTTAATCATGATCTTTGGGCCAAGGGTAAAAATCATATCCAGGTTGTTGATTACGAAATCCACCAGTTTCATCAGCAGCTTCACGGCTGCATCTACCAGCATGGGGATCGCGTCGATCAGCCCATCAACCAGTGCCTGGATAATATCCGGCGCCTTTTCCAACAGGATGGGCAAGGCGTCGATTAGTCCAAAAGCCAACGCCATGATCAGGTCGATGGCCGCCTGGATTATGTCGGGGAGGTTGTCCAACAGCCCTTGCACCAGCGTCAAAATGCAGTCGATAGCCGCCGGGATAAGTTCCGGCAGCATGTCCGATATACCTTCGGCCAAGGCCAGCAGAATGTCTATGCCTGACTGTAGGATAATGGGCAGGTTTTTTGTCAGGGCGTCCATGATGGTGCGGATGGCTTCTTTTGCCATGGGGATCAGCTCCGGCATACGGTCGGCCAACCCGCGAATCACATCACCCAGCAGCGTCACACCCATAGAAAACAGCGACGGGGCATATGTAAGAAACGCTTGCAGCATCAAATCGATGACGTTGGTCACAAATGGCCCCAGCTCCGGAAGAACGCTTTCCAGGCCAGACAAAAGGGAATTCAGAATGCTGATTCCGGATTCTGTGATTTTTGAAAAATTGCCGTTAAATCCGGACAGCAGGGATTTTACTACTGTGGCAGCTGCGGCGGCAAACTGCGGGGCGGCTCCCGATATTTTCCCCAGGATTCCGGCGATTGCCGGGCCTATACCGGCGGCCAGTTTGGACAGCATATCTGTCACTTTGGCCCCAAACCCGGCTGCATCGTCATACTTCGCAGTATCCAGCGCTCCCAGGTCGGTGCCATTGTCTTGGTCGGACGCTCCGCTGTCCAGCGTGTTCAATTCGTCGATGCCCGCCAAGGTTCCGGATGCTTTCTTGGCCTCCTTGGTCACGGTCTGCATTTTCTTGGTGGCCGCCGTGGCCTGGGCGTAGGTTTGGCCGAACATTCCGGCGGTAGCGGTGGCAATCTGCTTGGATATGGCCGCAAACCCTCCGGCTAAGGCATTCAGTGCCGGCTGGACAGCTTGGACAATCGGTGTAAATGCCGTCAGCAGGTTGGCCTTTATCAGGTTTAGTGACTTTGCAAACTCCTCGTTCTGCCCTACGGCGCCGCCGATCAAGGATTTGATGCCGCGAAATGCCGCATATAGCCCGGCCATCAAAAACGCAGATTTAAAGGCGGATTTCACGCTTTTCGACAGGCCGTGTGCCTTCTTTTGGATGCCGCCCAGTTGTTTCCCGACGGCGGATCCGGCTTTTTTAAATGCGCCGCCGATGCCGGAAGCGATCGACTTAAATACGCCTTTTACCTTCTGGGCCGTTTTGTTGGATGATGCCTTGATTTTTGCATTTGCCGCCTCCACGGCTGCCGCTGCCTTTTCCTGCGCGGCTTTGACCGATGCCGCTGCCTTTTCCTGGGCGGCCTTAATAGCAACAGCGGTTTTGTCTGCCGCCGCGCTGCTGTCCAGGGCTTTATCCAGCTTTGCCTGCGTTCCCATGGCGGTCTGCTGCAAAGAAACAAGTTTCGCTTGCACGGCGGTGATTTGGGATTCGATAGCTTTTGCAGCCCCGCTCCCGTCTCCTTTTTCCGCCGCCACCTCTGCGTACTGCTGGGCCAGCTGTTTCAATTTGGCTTCCTGCTCGCCCAACTGCGCGTATGTAATATCCAGCTTTTGATTCAACAGTCCTACGGCGTCGGATGCCACGGAAAAGGTTTCCCCGATTTTTGGCGCTGGCTTTTCTGGCGCGGTTTGCAGTGCCGGCGACTTTTTCCAAGCCATGGTGGTTTCGCCGATGTCCTTGGGCGACTTCCGGAACTCCGGGTTCAGGTCGTGCAGCTCTGCGTCCGACATGTTGTCGATGCCCTTGAACTTTTTCTTGGTTTCATCGACGCGTTTGTCGATGCCGTCCAGGGACTTTTTGATGGACGCTTGTGCGGCCTCCATGGGTTTGGATACGGCGGACGATATGACCTCGCCGACGGCGGAGAAAGCGGCTTCCGCTGGCTTTTTAGCCTTGTCCGCCGCGTCCTGCACCTGTTTGCCTATAGTGTTGTTGATTACAAGGTCAAGTTGTATTTCTCCGATGGTCATATCCCGCTCACCCTCTCTCCGCACATGGCTGCCAGCATCATCTGGATGCCCAGCTGCCCGCTCTTACTTCCTGCCATTTTCTCAATCCGGAACGCGTCCCACTCGGCGCGGATCTGGCGTTGGTCTGGCGTAAACCGCCGGATGGTATCCCGGTCAGTTTCTGCCCTGATGGATACCACCCGCCCCAGCGGGGTATCCTCCATCAGACCGCCCACCAGCTTGCACCAGTCTGGCCACGATAGGTCTTCCTGCTCCGACGGGATAATCCCGTACTGCTTGGCGATGCTCTGCTCTATCAACGTCCGGTCATATTCCAGGTCATACCACGATTCACTCGGCGGCCGTTGCTTTTTGAAATCGGCTGTCGATTTCCTCCGCGTCCTCGCCGGTCATGGCGGCGATGGTCAGCTTGACCAGTTCCAGGTAGGCCGGGAAAGGCATATCCATATCGATGATTTCTTTCCCTTCCTTGTCGCCGTACGCCAGCTTGATGATGGCGTCGGTATCTTCACGTCCAACCTTGTCCAGCTTTTTGACCGTGCTGACCCGGTTATCCACATGGAACACCTTATCGCCAATCCGCACCTCGGGCGCGCCGGTCAAAAGCGCCCCGTCAAGGGTGTACATTTTTGCCATGTATACCAGTCCTTTCATATTTAGCCGCCGGCGTGTTGTTCCGCCGGCGGCTTTGCTTTTATCCCTCGGATGCAGGGGTGTACGTCGGGGTTCCGTGCGACATGATGTCAAATTCAAGTGTCGCAATCCCGGTGCCGTCACCGCCGCCGATGGCCGTCACGTTCACGGCGCAATCAAACGCCAGCTTGTCGCCGTTTGGAAAATCCCATTCGAACTTACTGTCGCAGTCGGTTCCGGATTTCCACGCCAAGCCAGCGACATAGGCGTTGCCAGGGTCAGATTGACACAGTTTTCCGCTGACAGAAATGGTCACGGATTTGGAGGTTACCATACGGTTGACCCATCCGCGCCCTTCCAGGGGATTCCATTCCTCCACACCTCCGTCAACGGTTATGCTAAAATTCACCATCTCGGCAATCTGCACCATGTCTCCCGGTGCCGTGGAAGCACGCCCTTTAGTGCCGATTTTAAAAACATTGTCGTATACCGGGTATACTCCGCTATTTGCCATTTTGGTCATTCCTTTCATACGTAAGTTTCACACGGACGGCATACTCACATATGCCTCTCGTACTTCTCCCGGCCCATTCTGGTTGATTTCCGGGGTTGGCCGATATAACCTTTACCCCGTCCATGGACACGCCAGATAGGCCGTAAAACAGGCGGTAAACCTCGTGGGCTTTCTCTTCCGCCTCGGTGAAGTTCTTCGTCCAATGCACCAGTACGACGACGCTTTTTTCCTGGTACTTGGTGTTTTTCTTCCCGCCGATACAGATTCGCTGATTGCCGCCGGATGATTTCCCGTCGTAGACACCGATCCGGCGATCGTCGCTCTCGGTAACAAGACCCACGGCGATCCCGTCTCCTACATCCGTCTGGCTTTTCAGCCAGTTCATGACATTGGTCAGCGTCACTTGTCGATTTCCCCTTTCATGAACGCAGCGAACTTTTCTTCTACGAAACCCTGCTTTTCACCGTCGATATACGGCTCCAGCCACTCGCCGCCAGCGTTCGGGTTGTTGGTTTTTTGGAAGTTATATTCTGGATGGAAATACAGGCGGCGGGCCTGCGGGGAATCGGTTATGATGGACGCGGTAAATGCGTCGCCGTCGTCCTGCGCACCCGTGAACGTGTTGTCGTTTTGCATGGTGCCGACGTTGTACGGCATGGTCTGCGACGACACCAAGTCCTCGTGCATCGCCTCCACCGTCATGACGGCCGCTTTTTTTGCAGACTCCCACAATCGGCCGATCGCCCGAGGGTCTAACGTCAGCTTTACGCCCATCACATCAACTCCAGCTTTGTAAAATTCACGGTGCCATCCGGGTTCCGCCCGCGGCTGCTGCCTTGTATCCGGCGCCGGATCCCTTTGTCAATGACAACCTCCCCAGCAATGTCGGCCCCCGGCAGTATGTCGCCATCCAGCAGGGCGGCCGCTTGCAGCTGTATCCAGCCGCGCTCCGCGTCCATTACCCACTTGGATTTTTCGGAGTAGTTGCACATGCCGATAAAGACGCCCAGCTGGGTAGGCCCGCCAGATTCGTCCGGCGGGCCTTCGAAGTGGATTTCGATGGGCGTTGTGCATATACCTTTAGGCACCAGTTTGGGCCACTGCATCACGGCACCCCCCTATAGGTAAGGCCGGTTTGCCGCAGGAGGGAATAGACCGCCGGGGATGTGTCCACGTCAGAAATACGGAGGATTTTGCTTTTGTCCCACGACATGGACACGCCGTTGACGGAATAGGAGGCCAGAGGATTATCCAGCAGTTCTCCGTATTGCGCCCGAAAATCCGCCTGATCCACCACGGCTTGCTTTACGCTTTGGCGTTGGAAATCCGTCAGGCCGTCCAGTTCGCACCTATGTATGCGGCAAAATGTCAAGCTGTCTATGTCCCTCTCGGCCGCTTTCAGGGCGGATTCCAGCTCTTCCTCCGGCACGGCGTGGGCCAGGCTAAGTGCTTCGTACTCCTGCGCGGTCACATACACGGCTATTCCTCCTTGGCTTCTCCGCCTTTTCGGCGGCGGGCCGCTGGCTTTTCGCTGGCTTCCGCCGCCATGGCTTCGTATCGCGCATCCGCTGCAAATGTGGCTTCCGCTACGTCCGACGCCGGTTCCAGGATGACGCCGGTTTCCCTATTGCGGTACTTCATCATTCCGTCACCCATTTCAAAACAAGATCGGGGGCAAGGGTTTCGGTGCCGTAGTCGTAAAACATCTCCACGGCAAAATCATTGGACAGCGGAATTTTTTCGGGATCGGCATAAGGGTTGGTCACAACCGGCTGGCCGATAACCCCGTTGACCATCAACAGGCCATTGGTCTTGCTGGGCAGGCGGGTGCAGCTGTACACCTTGACGCCGTGATACAGGCCAAATTCCTCCGCGGCGGTGTTGACGTTGGGGTTGGGCTGCGTATCCAGGAACATGCGCAGCAGGCCGTACTTTTCAGGAGAAAGCACCAGGGCCATCAGGTTGCGATCCACCCCGTCCACATATTCGTTTTTCAGCGTCTCCAGCGTCTGCACCCACGATTCCACCACCGCCTGGATATCAGTGACGCCGGAAGCGGGGGTAAATGCCGTTCCGTCCGTCGCACCTGCGGCGAAGAACGCCGAATCCAGGTCGGCCGACATGCGCAGCACGTGGTTATCAGCCCGGCGGCGCATGATGTCCGGCACCCCGAAGGTTTCCAGGTCAAACTTGGCCACTTCTTCGATGATTTCCCGATGGACAGACAAGTTGACGGTGATCGGCTTCGCCGTCACTTTATCGCCCTTGCCGGCGGCGCGGGCGGTGCCGTAGTCCTTTGGCGTCGCATTGGAAAACCGCGTGAATTCCACGGAACCCGCGGCAGGGTTACCGGTGTACTGGTTGGATTTCAGCGCGGTGGACAGGGTGGATTTCTGCACGTTTTCGATGACCAGCCCATAGATTTCCGCCAGGCTGGCGGGGGTGCTGGCACCAGACAGCATGCTGATAGCTTGGGTTCTTGCCATGATTTACTTCATCCTTTCTAACTTAAAAAATGACCTTACCAGGCGGCGGCGTCTTTTTGTCGCCTGAATCTTTGCCGGGTTCATCGGCCCCGCCTTTATCGGGGGCTGCCGGTGTTTTCCCAGCCTTCCATTCCGGGTGCCGTTCCATGACCTTTTCCAAGGCAGAGGCAATGGATTTTTCGTCCGCTGTTTTCCCTTCCTGTTCCAGGCTGTACACAGCCAAGATCACCGCGTCCGGCGCCATCTGGGGATCGATGTTTGCTTGGATGGCTGCCAGCTGGGCGCGGGCGATGGTCAACTCCCGCATCAGCTTTTCCTTTTCAGGATCCGCCTGGGGTTGCTCTCCTTCGCCTTCGGTCTCGACAGTCGGTTCACCCGCGGGCGGTTCCTCCGGTTCTTTGGCAGGCTCCGTTTCCGGTTCCTTGGTGGGTTCCGTCTCCGGCTCTTTTTCCGGCGCAGGCTGCTCGGGATTTTTCTTTTCCTCTTCCTGCATGTTCGTTCCTCCTTCTTTTTGGGCTTATATAAATTCCTGATAGTCAGGCAATCAGGCATACTTATTGGCGTCGTCGGGTATTTTGTGGGTTTTCTCCCGCCAGTAATCCCGCCGCAGCTGGTCGCTGTGCTGGTCGATAAACCGGCGCAGTTGTGCTTGGGCTTGCCGGACGTTCCGGCGGTATTCCGCGGCGGTATCGCTGTCCAGCGTACCCTCCGCCAGCCGCTTGAGCCGGCGTATATTGGCCTCCATGCGGCGCTGCCGGCGCTCCAGCTTGGCAGTCTCCCGCACTTTATCGGCGTCCATAGGTTCCGGCATGGTGCTGACGCCATCAAACCACGTGGTCAGCGTGTGGCGGCAGTTCGGATGGAACAGACCGGCCTCCACGGCAACCGACAAAAGCGGGTGCCATTTCCCGCTGCTGCTTTTCCCGCGGTTGTCTGCCCGCTCGCCGGCGAACGCTCCCCACACGTCATCTATGTACACCCGTCCTTGCCATGGGAGGCAGGTATCGGAACACGCCCCGTACTGGCTGACCAGTACAGTATCGATTCCCAGCGCCTCCCGGCGGGTAGCCTCTCCGCGCAGGTACGATCGCAAGCTGGCGGTGCGGATGGCCATCTCGGCGTAGGTGGCAATGTTGACCAAGCGGCCGTTGCGGTACTGGATGCAGTTGATGCCGGCGGCCAAAAAGTCCTTGACTGCCATATCTACCGCCTGCTCCATCGTTGCCGCACCGGACGCCGCCTCCATTTCCGCCCTATAAACCGTCTGCCGGTATACGTCATCCATCATCCGCAGGGCCGACGATTCCGCTTCGTGCAGATTGTGGTTGACATCTTCAATCAAGCTGTCTATCCGCTGCCGGTTCATGCCAAAAAAATGGTCGTCCCCCGGCTCGTCCGCGCGCCCGGTTTCTTCGTCCACCTGATCCATACCGGCCTCGAATTCTTCTTCGATGATTTTCCCGGCCTCGGCGTCAATCAGGGGCTTATATTCCTCCATGATGGCGGCGCACTCGGCGCGGAACTTGTCCAGGTTTTGCAGCTTGATAGCCTGCCAGGCGGGCCAGTTAAAGCCGTATTCCTTTTCTTCTGCCTTGTGCCGCTTTAGGTTGCGCTTCAACGACGCGATAAGGCGCAGCTGTATCTTTTCAAAAATGTCCGCAATTTCTCGGGCGGTCACGGCAGTTCATCCCCCACGGACGGTTCATCTACCTCTAGGATCCCTTTTTCCCGCTTTATCCGGGCCACTTCCTCCGCTTTCCACTCCCTGGTTTTCGAGCTGCCCCAAATTTCGTCAACCTTGGCCTCGGTGCTCATCGCACCGGCGGCGTCCGCTTCCCGGATGGCTTTAACCCGCGTCCCAAAGTCTGGCGCCGCATATTCGCCGAAGGATACGGACGGGGTATATTTCTTGATGGGTTCCCCGCTTATCCAGTCCTGTACCATCAGCAGGGCGGCCGCCACTTTCGGCAACACGTCCTCCAGCTTGGCGGTGATGCGGTTACGTGTGAACCCGGTGACGTCCTTTCCTTCTCGCTTGGCTTCCCCGGATGCCGTGGCCGCTATATTGATTCCCAGGGTGGCAGGGGATAGGATGCCCTGTAGGCACAGGTCGATTGCAGATATGTAGGATTCCTTATAGGCTTCATATCGGATGTCCGGCTGCACAACTTCGATTCGTTTGCTATTGCTTCCGGTTTCCCCGACGGGGTTTTCCACTTGGACAAAATTTGTTCCAAATGCGTCAACCTGCATTAATTCCCCGGTTTTTGGATTATGCGGGATCATGTCTTGCGGGATATACTTCTGCACCCGCCCTTGTCGTACAGCATCCAGCCATTGGGACGCGATCTCGTCCAGCGCGTCGAAATCATCCGTTTTGCTGGCATATATAGACCGGCCGCGGCCGTCCCACTTTGAACTTTTCCACACCTGGAACGGGATAGCGGTCACGATGCCGGCCGGCACCGGTGTATCCTTTAATCCGGCCAGTTCCGGGACTGTCTTTAGGTCTACAGGCTTCCCGCCGGCGTCCCGCAGGATGTACCGGATCCATCCAGGTTCCCGCAATTCCTCCAGCTGATACCGGTCATTTCCTTGCCAATAATCCGTAAAAAAGGACACCCCCGTGACAAATCCGCTCCGGGTGTGGCATTTCGACCGGTCTTCGCCGTAAAACTCCAGCGACGGATACGCAGAAATCCGCCTATCCCACGACACCCGGAACGCCCCGCCGCCCGTCACCAGCATGTCAACCAGCGCCTGCTCCAGGACGCCCGGAAACGATATGGCCTCCTGTACTTCCTTCCAACGGTCATTCAGCGATTTGTCATCGTCTCCGTTATCGTCCAGGAACTCCATGCCGTCGTAATCGCCCACGACGACACCGGCCAGAACGTCCACGATAATCCCAGGTAGCCCGGTGTGCATCTTGCGCACAGTATCTCCGGTCGGCACGGCGGCCCAAAAACGGCTGCACCCGGCGTCCGTTCCTGGGATTTGCGCGTAAAGCTGCTTAAGCTCGTCCGCGTCGCCGCGATACCATATTCGATTGCGGATCGCATCGGTTTCAAAGCTGTACGGCTCTCGGATGACGATACCGCCAATCTCAGACGCCGGCCGCACTTCCAGCCATTTCTGCATTTTGGTTTTCACCCTTTCGGACAGTTTCATGCTTTGCCCCCTATGCGATCTTTGTACGGTAACCAGCTGTATTGATCGGCATTGATGCAGTGGTCGTTCCCGTCTTCCGGTTCGTTGTCCTTGTCTTCCCGCCAGCTATACAGGGCCATTTCTTCCAGTTCCGGCTTGCAGGTACCCTCTACAAAAAGAAAATCGCCATGGGCCATCCAACCACATTGCAGGTTGATACGGTCAATGTTTTTGGTCTTTTTCCAGGCTGGCTGAAAGGTGTAAATGCACCCATTTTGGTGGGCGTACTTTTTGCATTCCAGCAGCGTGGCCTGGTCGGCGGAATCGATATAGATGTTACGGGCAAACCCCCAGATTTCCCGGTTGCGCTCCGCGAAAGCGATGACCAGCGGTGGGATGTCGCTGGGCGTCAAAGGATTGACCCTATCCCGGTTGTTGTGTGCCTCGGCCGCCAGAGTTATCTTTTTGCGGCAGGTGGTGATCCCTGACAGCACAAACGCAAAGGTATCCGGGGACGACTGTGAGTATGACGTATCCACCCCGATGGACAGCTGGATAAAATCGTATTCCGCGGCCTTCGCCGCCGTGATGATGTGCCGCGGCTCAAGGTTAAATACAAGGCCGGTTGCGCGTCCTCTCAGGCCCAAAATCTTGTTTTTATACAGCTTCGTGCCCTTGGGCACATTGCGGATTATCTGCGCTTTTTTGGCCTCTGACAGGCCTGCGTTGTGGTCAAAAGAGAAAAACCAGTACACCCAGCCCGGCACCGGCGGCTCCCGCATCATATCCGCGATTTCCCGCGGGGTATCCCGCTCCCATTCCGGCAGTGGTCTGGATTTGTTGATATACTCGGCGTACACCGGCAGATTTGGGCTGTCCGGGTTTAGTGTGGCCAGCAGGTAATCGCAGCGCATGGCCGCCTCACGCACAAATTCCATGTCTGCGATGTTTATTTCGTCGATGTATAAGCACCCATACTGACCACCAAGCGCCTTTTTCCAGCGGGCTTTATTGTCATATCCAAGGACGTATATCACCTTGTCTCCGCTACCTGTGTGAAACAGGATGTGCGGCATGGAATTCCCCCCGCGGCCCGATGCGTTGTATTCCGCCAGCGGGCCGAAGTCGTCCAGGATTCCCAATTCTTTTTGGATGATGTTCTTTTCGATTGTTCCCAGGTCAAGGCCGGATAGGATATGGATTTTCTTCGAGCTTTCGGCCACCCTGAGCATAAACTTAAACAGCCCCACGGTGGTTTTTCCTGCCGCTGTGGTGCCTTCCAAGAATTCCACCGGCGCATCGCACCGCAGAAATGCCTTATACTTTTCTGACAGCAGGAGATCAGCCACCGTCACCACCGCCACGCAGCTGCTGCATGACGCTGTCCAGCCGCTCCAGGCCGGCGTTCACACTGCCGGACACCTGCACCCGGTCAGTGAACATGCCCAAGTGCTTGCCGATAAGCTCCAGGCATTTGGTTGCGCCTTTGCTGTCGAAAGAATATTGACCGCTCTCCACCATTTTTCTTTCTACAGGATCCCAAATCATGACGGGGACGGCCTGCATACACATAGACAGCGTTTCAAATAGCTTTACCAGCACCACATCAGCGGAAAGTTGCAGCCTTTCTGCCTGCTCTTTTTGTAATAAACGCACGCGCGCGGCGATGTTGTGATTTGTCAACAGCTTGCTTGCCATCGATCGCGCGGAACTTTCGGCGTACCCCGCTCGTATGGCGGCCTGGGTGCCGTTGTAGTCTACGATGTACTCCTGGCAAAACCTTTCTTCTTTTGCTTTCAGCTTCTTCGGCTGTTCCATGCCGCCCGCTCCCTTCTTTGGCAAAATATCCTCCGGCCGTTCTCTTTTACATGCAAAAAAGCGCCGCCGGAGGGTGGTGTTCCCTTCGGGGCGCTTTTTATCAATATCAGCATACCAGGATTTCGTGTCCTATGTACGGCTGGACACGTAAAATTTTCAGACGATATATTTCCGTTTTGCCAGCAAAAAGTAAAAAAGCCGCCGGCGCCACCTGAAATCGTTCTCTCCCATCCTCATCTCTTTGATTTCTCGCATATAATTCCAGGTGTGGTCTTCCACCATCGCTTGGAGAAACAGTGCATATTCTTCTGGGGCTGCCTCCATGGCGGACTGCTCCACCATCTCCAGGTCGCGGGAAATCATTGCCGCCCGCACTGCGGCCCTGGTCGTCTGGTCGTCGTCGTAGCAGCCCGCTCCTGGTGCTTTGTCAAACCGCGGGGCGCTGTATGCGCACTCTAGATCCTGCAACTTCCGTTTCTTCTCCTGGTACTGCTTGCAGAAGTTGTTCAGTTCCCGGTAGGCGTATACCCCTATGTCGTACTTATCCAGCCGAAGATCGCGCTTATTTGGCATTGTCTTCCTCCCGCCTGGTTTTTACTGCCGGCGCCCATCCGGTAAAATATCCTTCCATGGTACACACCATGCAATTCCCAAATCCGCCCCTGCACGTTTCACAGTTTATCCGTTCGGCTTCTTGCTCCTCCGCTTCTGTGGCCCGCTCCTCCGCTTCTGTGGCCCGCCTCTCTGCTTCGATGGCCCGCTCCTCTGCTTCGATGGCCCGCATCTTCGCTTCGGCGGCCCGCATCTCCGCCTCGATAGCCCGCTCCTCGGCTTTTGCGGCCGGTTTTTCTCCGATGGTATCCCCAACGACAAAGCCGGCCACCGCGGTACAGGCCAACGACAAAACCCATATGATGATGATTGCTCCGTCCATTTTTATACCCCCGTCATTTCCGCCGGAACATGCTGATTATTACCCCGACAATCATAATACATAGCCCGATGCATACCGTACAGCCGAGCAAGCACAGACAGTCAACCAACGCTTTGACCACATCCGCACCCCCTAAAAATCACATTTTTCATTGCGTGGCCGCCCTGATGTATACCGGTATCGTGCGGCCAGCCCGGCTTATTGCACAAGGCGCGATGGATAGGATTGCATAGCCAGGCTTGCAGTATTCCGTATCTGACAAAATGTATGTAATATTGAACAATGCGCATCGCCCTGTATAAATCTCTCCGTTCCATTCGTTCAGTGCCAGATAATCGCCAATTTCGAAAGGACGGTCAAATTGTCTAACCTCGAATGTTTTATTGCCGGATGTGCAAGCTTCGAAAAACTCCGGGCGTATTTTTAACTCGTGAATCATTCTCCAATGTCCTCCTTTGGTGGCTCCGGCAGTGGCATCCAGTGTGTGGGTAGATTATCCCCATATCTCGCGTAAAAATATAGTTTATTGCTGCGTTTGTACCCAGCTACAGAGCTGTCCGTAACATAGCCTATGCCAACGCTGCCTTTTCTGCCGTATGTAATCACAGGCAAATTAGGCTCAGGCGGCCTATCCTTGACGCTTATCCATTCAGGCATTATCGATTTTCACCGTCCCTCAACCGTCTGCCGCATATTGGGCAAAAAGCAGGAGTCCTGACGGGGTTGATTCCATCCGCAGTCTTATCCGCCCCAACGTGTACCAATTCCATGCGCACCGTGTCTATTCTGTGGTTAACACAATATGCACACCCTGTATCTCTCTGTTCAAGTTCTTTTAGTGCTCTTTTCGCGCAGATTAAAGCTAAATACTCTTCGCGTTTTTTGGCGGTAAATGGAACGACCCTGTATATACCTTTTGGATATTTTATATCTAATATCCACCTGCTGATTATTCTGGTTGCATTTCTGTTGGCCGGCCTATCCATCCGTTTCCCTCCTCAGCCACCTCTCGCACGCTTCCCGCGTGTCGAATTCTTCCGTCCAGGCGTTTCCGTCCCGGTTGTCTATCCCGATATACCGCCCGTTTTCTAGCGTCCAAAACAGCCCTTTACGGCCACGTAAGGCTATGATTTTGCGGGCTTCGTATGGGCTGATGCATGTGACGTGGTTAAGTTCCATCCTGCACCTCCGGTTTCCGCCTGTAGGCAAGCCATCCCACTGCGTGCAACCCGTGTTCGCCGTTTCCTTGCATACCGTAGTATGTCGCATCCCATAACCCGTCGTTTTTGTCTACGCAATCGGCACCCTGTGCTTTTTCTTCTCGGTTTGACCAAACACTAACTAGGCACCAGTTCTCATTCCCGAGGCCGTCAACGCACCACACCGGCTCCCCGTCCATCTTACGCAGTTCCTCCGCCGTCAGAGGACCATTACTTTGCTGTTGGGCGCGTAGGGTGGCAAGTACTAATTCGTTAATAGCTTTCGCCCTCAACGTAGGAGGGCTGAAATCCTGTGGGAAAATTGTATGCTCGAAACACTTAATAGCGTCTTCAATCGTGACGTTCGTCGCTTCTTCAATCGTCATCTTCGTCCGTCTCCTTTCACGTCAGCGCAGCCAAAGCGGCACCAGGTCAAGTCTGGGCTTCCCGTCGTCGTATTTTAATCCGTTCATAGATTTGTCCTTTCTGGTCACCATTTACGGTGTCCTGCACCACTTGATTTTTGGTGATACGTCAATATTTTTGCGTCCGGCCCTGCAATCCTTTCCACCGGACGTGCGTGACACCTCAAACCATCCGTCCGCTTGATATATAGTCCCCTCATGTCCCGCGCCGGTGGACGAATACGCAACCAGCCCTTTGATTTGCGGATAATGCTTGCGGATATATTTTCTCGCCATTGCCAACGCCCGGCTTTCCGTATATGGCTCCGTGTCGTCTACGCAGTACATCCGCGTTAGACACAATACATTTCGTTGATCCTGCTTTGGGCTGGGATTTCTGCCCCACATCATTCCGCCAATACGCTGACTTGTATCATCCTGGATTTCCATCCGGATTATTGCTCCTGCTGGCGCAGAGTGCAAATAATGATGTTCTGCTATCCATTTATCAAGCTCTTTGCTGTGCACAATGTTAATTTTCATCTTTTCCTCCATTTCTGTAGGATACCGGTATCCTCTCCTACCGGCAGCTACCCCGGCGGGTTTATCGCAATGATTCAATATCAGCTATCGCCTGGAATATCGGGTAAAACTGCGCCGGGACTACGGCGTTGCCTAGGCATTTAAGTCTGTCCACCCGGTGGGGAACCCCA
>ERZ856578.4271-NODE-4271-length-19610-cov-32.961603_pt1 | contig 19610 bp, 9 predicted proteins | sample MGYA00514384_ERZ856578 | MGnify/ENA primary metagenome ERZ856578 (study PRJEB29103, sample SAMN06111958) | human gut metagenome | biome: human gut; feature: ankylosing spondylitis patient; material: healthy_person | host: Homo sapiens | place: China:Hangzhou... | reverse complement strand
TACTACAGGTTATTATAATAAACCGGAAGAAAATGCGCGGTCATTTACTGAAGACGGCTTTTTCCGTACCGGGGATGCCGGACGTATGGAAGGAAACATTTTGTTCTTTACGGAACGCATCAAGGACCTTTATAAGACCTCAAATGGTAAATATATAGCTCCGCAAGCAATAGAAATAGAGATGGGGAGCGATAAGTATATCGAACAGATTGCTGTTATCGGCGACCAGCGTAAATTTGTCAGTGCTCTGATCGTGCCGGCTTATGCTTTGCTGGAAGAATATGCGGAAAAGAAGGGTATCGCGTATAGTAGTCGTGAAGAACTTTTGGCCAGTAATGAAATCATCCGCCTGATAGAGTCGCATATAGAGGAACATCAGAAAAATATGGCTTCTTACGAGAAGATCAAACGGTTCACTCTTCTTCCCCAGCCTTTTACGATGGAGGGGCGTGAGTTAACGGATACATTGAAATTACGTCGTCCGGTTGTTTTGCAAAAATATGCGAATGAGATTGAAGCGATGTATGCAGAGTAAACTGACAATTAATTTCCTATCTTTGCACAAAATTTAAAATAAGAAGAAGATTATGATAACATCAGACCAACTACAGAATGTGTTGGAGCGCGAGAACGCGCTGAGGGGGTATCTTTGACATAGATGGTAAGACCATCCAGTTGGAAGAAGAAGAACTGCGTACACAGGACCCCGGCTTCTGGGAAGATGCCAAACGGGCAGAGGCTCAGATGAAGAAAGTAAGAGAACTGAAGAAGTGGATCGAACTTTACAACGAGGTAAATGCGGCAGCAGAGGAGTTGCAGTTGGCTTATGAATATGTAAAAGAAGAGATTATCACCGAAGATGAAGTCGATGCGGCTTATGCCAAGGCTTTGGGGTTGGTAGAGAATCTGGAGTTCCGGAATATGCTTCGTGACGAGGCAGACCAGATGAGTTGTGTACTCAAGATCAATTCCGGTGCTGGTGGTACGGAAAGTCAGGACTGGGCTTCCATGCTGATGCGTATGTATTTGCGTTATGCGGAATCCCATAATTATAAAGTATCCATTGCGAACTTGCAGGAAGGTGATGAGGCGGGTATCAAGACTGTCACGATCAATATTGAAGGCGATTATGCTTTCGGGTATCTGAAAAGTGAGAATGGCGTGCATCGCTTGGTTCGTGTTTCTCCCTACAATGCACAGGGAAAACGAATGACATCTTTTGCATCTGTATTCGTTACTCCGCTGGTTGATGATACGATCGAGGTAAAGATTGAAACAGCAGCTATTTCATGGGATACTTTCCGTTCAGGCGGTGCCGGTGGGCAGAATGTGAACAAGGTAGAATCAGGAGTACGCTTGCGTTACCAATTCAAAGATCCTTACACAGGTGAGGAGGAAGAGATTCTGATTGAAAACACTGAAACGCGCGACCAGCCGAAGAACCGTGAAAATGCGATGCGCCAGTTGCGTTCTATCCTGTACGATAAGGAATTGAAACATCGTTTGGCAGAACAGGCAAAGATCGAAGCCGGTAAGAAGAAAATTGAGTGGGGATCACAGATCCGCAGTTATGTTTTCGATGACCGTCGCGTCAAAGACCATCGTACAAACTACCAGACTTCCGACGTAAATGGTGTCATGGACGGCAAGATCGATGAATTTATCAAGGCTTACCTGATGGAATTTGGCGGTGAGGAAGCAGCTGAAAAGTAAAGTTTTTACAAGAATACTTGCAGAATCCGATTAAAAGTCGTAATATTGCACCCGATTTCAGAGCAAGCCTCTGAAACACCGGTCCTATAGCTCAGTTGGTTAGAGCACCTGACTCATAATCAGGGAGTCCTTGGTTCAAGCCCAAGTGGGACCACGAAAATGAAGCGAATTGTCTAATTATTAGATAATTCGCTTTTTTGTTATTTTTTTAGTATGATCCTGATTTTAATCATACTCTTCGGTTAACAATTGGATCAGTTTCTCCAGGTGTTGTGTATATATATCGCGGGGTGAACAGTTATATTTTTTGCATAAGAAAGCTGCCATCCCGACCACTTCTCCCATCATTCCTGTAGTTTGCATAACTCTGACTGTTCCCAATGCAATATGAGTAACACTGATATTACGACCTGCCATAAATAGGTTGTTGATGTCTTTTGAGTAAAAGCATCTGTACGGTATATGATAGGGCTCGAACTCCCGGTTATGATCTGCTATGCCTAGAAACTCATTTCCCGGATAATATTGACTGTTTTTGGGATCCGGGTAGTGAAGATCGATTCCCCATGTTGTTGTAACGCATGCGTCCGGGTATAGTATCCGATTGTTTATATCCAGTTCTGAGAGGATCAGATCACCGATTAACCGGCGGGATTCTCTTTTTCCGGCAATGAATGACATCCATTCCAGTCTCCAGTTGGAATATTGTTTTCTTTTCTGATTTTTAAGGTAAGACCAATGCCCATAAATAACCCGGAAATTGTAATCCCTTACTTCTTCCGCCTGTTCGACTTTATCTTTATAAAAGCCAGACTCCCAGAACCAGGCACTTGCTGTGTTTTCTAAATGATAGTCATCACTGAATTGAACAGCCCACGGGCATAAAGGAAATTCCGAAGATTTTTCTTCGAAGCGGGCAAACCAATGGTTGGTTGTACCCATTGTTAAACTGTCACTTGTCTGTGGGGCCTTAGGTTCCTTGGTAAGAGAAAAACTTTCTCTACCACTTCTATAGTCAGCTCCTGCAACAACGCCGAGAGTTGCATCTCCGGTACAATCGGCAAAAAGAGGAGAGATGAAACGGAGTTCTTGATTATTTTCTACATTTTTAGCAAGAACTGCTGCTATGCGATTTCCTGTTTTTTCTACATTATAAACGTGGGTAGAAAGAAATAAAGTAATGTTCTTCTCATTTTTTACGATGTCCAGTTTTCTTTTATCTCCATATTGATCTGCAGAGGCTATTTCATTGGTAGTACCTGTATTCAGTTCCCTTACGATACGCCCTAATTTAGGATAGAGGTTATGATAGATGTCTCCGGACATAGGAAGCCGGACTTCTGAGCTGTTATTACCACCTAAAACCGGCCGGTTTTGTATAAGAGCAACTTTTAGTCCTAATCTGGCTGCCTGGATGGCTGCACATGTACCGGCAACTCCTCCTCCGGCAATTACGAGATCGTATGTTCCCGCTTCTTTGGGTTGCTTTGGTAAATGTAACATTTTTCGTCTGAACAACTCTAGAGCATCTTTGGATACCGGTGGCTGGTCATTTTTCTTTTGAGTCAGATATATGGCATCTACCCGGCCTTCAAATCCTGATAAATCGTTTATTGACAGGGTGATTTTTGATTGTTCGATCATAGAGACACCTGCATATACCCAATGCCATGAGGAATTACCATCTTGCCCTAAGACTGTTGGTAATGTGTCGTTATCGATCGCGATAGTAAATTTTCCGGGACCTGTAGGGTGGGGAGCCCAGTCTTTTGTACGAACCCATAGATGATAATTTCCGGATTCTTTTATTTGTATGATTGTTCTGGCTGGCTGGACCGGTTTCCCTAATCCATGAGCCAGAAGATAAGCGGATCCCATTTGATCTATAAATTGAGGATCAACGATCCATCCTCCTTTTTCCTGAAATTGTTCTGCTTCCACCCATATTTGTCCGGATGCAGATATAGCAGGCAGGTAAAAGAGTATTATGATTATTGTAAGTAAGTTTTTTACTTTCATATATGATTAATTTTTAAGAGTAGCCTTTGCCCTTTGCCTTTCATCAGAGCAAAGGCTATCTCTGTAGAATTAGTGGAAAACGGTAAATCCCATTAGTAATTAGGATTCTGTTTTAAAGCTGTATTTGTTTCTATTTCTATTCTTGGAATAGGGAGTACATAATCTCTGTCTTTGTTGAACGAACGGAGTTCGATTACACGCATGTCGTTTTTATTGGTGACTGTACTATAATCCGGGGTCCCATTTTCATCAATTTTAGGAGCAGAATGTAGATAATCTTTTGGAGGTCTGCCATATAAAACTTCATTCATGACATTTTCCGCAATTCCCCAGCGGCGAATATCAGACCATCGTAATCCTTCCCATGCAAACTCGCATTTTCGTTCTTTTCTAATGATTGAACGTAGTTCCGATTGATTTTTGTTTGTTATGGGAGGCATATTTACGCTTTTTCTTTGCCGGACTTCATTAATTGCCTGGTAAACGGAATTGTCTATTTCTCCCAGTTCATTTTTTGCCTCAGCATACATGAGCAATACATCTGCATAACGCATGATGATAAATGCCGTTTCGCTATTATCCAATTCATTAGGTTTGGATATTTCATTATATTTTCTCCAGATGTAACCCGAAAAAGTTGCATAAGGATTTAATGCATCCTGGTTGGCAACCCGGCTTGCCGGGGAAGTTTTATAATTCCAGCATTCCACACTGTCTTTGTGAGTCTCAAATTGAAATCCCATGTATTCGGAACCGGGTAAGACGATTGTATATCCCAAACGCGGATCTCGGTTCTCAAACGGTTTTTGAGGGTCGTAAAGAGGGGATTTATCTATAGGAAGTCCATCGATACATTCATATGAGTCAACTGTGGCTTGGACAGGTATTTTACTGCTGTACCCCCCGCCCATTCTTGATGTACAGCCTCTTACTATTCCGGGAGTTCGATAGCCTTCCTTATAAGTAATGAAGAACATCATTTCTTTACTGTTCGATTGGGTGGCAGATTTGAATAAATTTTCAAAGTTGTCATCAATTTGATATTCACCGGAATCAATAACCTCCTTAGCCGCTTTGGCAGCAATGTCGTACATATTATTATACAAAGCGGTTCTGGCTTTTATAGCAAGAGCGGCTCCTTTGCTGATGCGTCCCCATTCATTGGCATCGATATGTACAGGAAGAGCTGGGATGGCTTCATCCAGTTCTTTTAGTATAAAATCGACTATTGCAGATTTGGATGTTTGGGGGATCTGGGCTTCTGCCAGAGTAAGAGTTTTTGTTACTAACGGAACATCTCCCCATGTTTCGGTCAGCATCAAATAAAAGTAAGCTCTTAAGAATTGGACCTCTCCTTTTATTCTTTCGTAAACAGCCGGAGTTGTTTCTGCTTTAGCCCGTTCCATGTTATCCAGTAAATAGTTACATCGTGCTACGCTGATATAATAATTTTTCCAAAGCTCTTCAGACCATGAGTTATTGGCATCATGGGAACCGTTTCCGATCGATTGCATGGATACTTCTGCTCTTTCCCAGGCTATATCTGTTGTTATATCTAAGAGAGCAGGCATGACCATCCCATAGTTAGTGCTTAACCACAAAGAACCGTAGCATCCCCACAATGCCATTTCCAACTCCGTTTCATTACTGGGATATGTACTTGAAGAGGGTTTGTCCAATGGATATTTTTCAAGTGAACTGTCGCATGAGAAAAAAGATAGACCTGTTGTTACCAGGCATATGTATAAAAGATTTTTCATAATAATTAACATTTAGAATTTTACATCCAATCCGATCGTGAACACTTTCACCTGAGGGTAGTAAGCTCCGTCTCCAACAGGTGCTTCTGCATCAAATCCATCCCAGAACTTATCAATGGATAAAAGATTCTGTCCACTGATATAAAGCCGGACATGGGAGAACTTTATTTTTTCACTTAACGTTTTAGGAAACGTATATCCTAAGGTTACATTCTTCAGCCTTAAATAAGCAGCATTGGCCATCCAGAAACTGGAATTCTGTTCATTATTTGTTTCATTGAATGCCAAACGGGGAAAACGGGCATTGGGATTATCCTCGGTCCAATGATCTTTATGCATTTCCAGGGCAGAGGCTCCCCAATAGAATGGCATTGTTGCTTGCTTGTTTAAATATCCGTCAGCTTTTCCAACTCCTTGCCAAAACATACTAAAATCAAAACCTTTCCAACTTGCATCCAGATTTAATCCGTAAGTAAAACGTGGAACGGTATTACCGATGATTACTTCATCTTCGTTATTTATTATCCCGTCGTTATTTTGATCTTTATATTTGATATCGCCGGGAGCAAATGCACCAAACTGAGTGGCATGTTTGTAGGAACCGTCAGCGTTGTAGTCTTCTTCGGATATGTAACCGATCGCTTCAAGTCCATAGATTGAATTGATGGAGTGTCCTTCCCTGTTTACAGTTAATCCGGTCATACTGATGCCTTTCAGGTCGACAACTTTGTTTTTTACGTCGGATAATATGAATGAGGCACCATATCTGAAATCATTGATCTGGTCATTCCATCTCAATTCCAGATCCCATCCTTTGTTGGAAACTTTTGCTGCATTTTGATATGTAGGATTCAGGCCAATAATTAGCGGAACATTGAGTTTCCACAAGATATCGCTTGTCTTTTTATTGTAGTAATCGAATGACGCTGAAAGTTTGGAGAAAAACTGCAGGTCAATCCCAAAGTCAAGCATTTCCGTTTTTTCCCATGAGATGGCAGAATTAGACATGTCGTTGATCGCACCGCTGGTAACAGGTTGTCCTCCGATAACATAGGAACTGTAGCTGACGACAGATGCAAAAGCATAGTTTCCTATATTCTGATTTCCCAGTTGTCCCCAGGAAACTCTGAATTTAGCATTGTCGACAATATCACGTATAGGCTCCCAAAAACTCTCTTCTGAGATTCTCCATCCACCGGAAAAAGAAGGGAATACACCCCATTTATGTCCCAGGTCAAAACGGGAGGAACCATCATAACGAACGTTTGCTTCAAATAAATATTTCCCCTGGTAATCGTAATTTATACGTCCGAAGAAGGAAGCCAGTGCATATTCAGATCCGGAACCGGATGCTTTTTGATTGTCACTGCCTCCCGCATTCAATTTGGGATATTGAGGAAATATGAATGTATCGCGGGAAGCATCAATATAATCATCAGTTCCACTTTCCCATTGGAAACCTGCCAATGCTTTCAGGTTATGTTGCCCGAATGCTTTGTCGAAATTCAGTAATGCTTTGAAGTCATGCGATAATCCCCAACCCCGGTGTTCATATAGTGCACTCTTGCTGGGTTTACTGTATGCTAGTTCTCCATCGGCATAATACGTATTTACGCTTTTATTGTAAGTGCTGGTGATGTTATTGTTATAAATAGGCGTATAACTGACATCTGCTTTCAGAAAATCTGTAAACTGGTAACTTAAAGCCATATTAATGGAAGCCGAAGGCGTTTTGGTTTTAGCAAATCCGCCGTCTTTGGCAAACGCCAGTACATTATCTCCATCCCAGCCGACTGCATATTTCCCGTTTGATAAGACATCAGGATAAATGGAGGGAGTTCGGTTTATCCAGTAAATAACGTCATATATACCTCTGCCTGGAGTTTTCTGTGTATTATATTTTAAATACATGTCTAATTTGGCAGAAAAACGTTGGGTAAACTGCATATCAGAATTTAATCTCACCGTGAATCTGTTATAGTCAGTGTTAGGAGTTATGCCTTGCTGATCATAGTAACCGATTGCAGCAAGAAGCTTCATCTTTTCTGTACCTCCGTTAAGTGTGAAAAAATGGTTTTGCTGGAATGCATATTGATTGTAGACAGCTTTCTGCCAGTCTACATCCGGATAATGATCACGGTCGGAAGGACCTTTTTCTCTGTATTCCTGAATATACTGGTCTGTGTACAACGGACTTCTTCCGACATTCCTGTATGCTTCGTTCAGCATGACCATATGATCTATCGCATTCACTTTATCCGGTAGGTCGGTTGGTGTTTGCCATCCGGCATATCCGTTATATGAAACGGAGAATTCTTTATTTTTAGCTCTTTTGGTAGTGATCAGGATTACTCCATTGGCAGCACGTGAACCATAGATAGAGGATGAGGCTGCATCTTTTAGAACAGAAACGGATTCAATGATATTGGGATCGACGCTATTCAGGTCCATTGCGGTTCCGTCTACTAAAACCAAAGGATTGGAGTCATTAAGGGTTCCTATTCCCCTGATTCGGATTGTTCCGGCATCTTGTCCCGGTTGTCCGGATTGTTGTGTAATAGTTACTCCGGGGGCAATTCCCTGCAAAGCTACGGATGTTTGTCCGACAGGTCTTTTCATCAGGTCGTCTCCCATAATGGCAGAGACAGCTCCTGTCAGGTTTTCTCTTTTTTGAACTCCGTAACCGACGACAACGATTTCTTCGATCGCCTGGGTGTCTTCCGTTAGTTTTATAGTGATTGATGATTGGTTATTAACGGCGACTTCACGTGTATTGTATCCGATATACGATATTTGCAGCACTGCATCAGGAGATACCTGTAGGGAAAACTCCCCGTTTACGTCTGTGATTATACCGTTTGTTGTCCCTTTTTCCACGATGTTAGCTCCAATGACCGGCTCACCGTTCATATCGATGACTGTTCCGGTTACAAATTTTTTCTGTTGTTCTGCCTCCGATTTGGATACGACAATATAGGAGCCTTCCTGTACGTAGTTTAATCCGATATTTTTAAACAGATTATCCAATACTTGCTTTACCGGCTGATTGACCGTGTTTAAAGCCACTTTTTGATCTGTATCTACATTGATATTATATACAAACAGATAATCTGTTTGTTTTTCGATGGTATTTAATACATCTTTTAAAGTCGTATTATGGGCTTGAACGGTAATCCGTGCATTCTGTGAACTTGAATTGATTGCATGTAATGAAAATATCAGTACAAACAAAAGGAATGAGGTTATTCTCATAATTCTGAAAAAATGTTTATGTCGTGATTTTTTTAGATAATAGGGTCCCGACAAAGATACTTTATTCATAACTTTGTAATTGTTAGAGATTAATACAGTTGTTAATAATTGTGTTAGTCATGAAGCGATAGATGTTCCCGCATTTATCGCTTTTTTCTTTATGAGCTATTTCATAGGCAATATGATTTAAAGGTTCAACATATTATTTTATATAGATAATCGTATTATTTTCATTTCGCTGGAAACGGAACTTGACATCTCGTTGTAAAACTTGTAATATAAAGTCTACACCGTCTGAAATCCTAAATTTGCCACTACAAATATAGTTATCCAGGTTCTTATTTTCGTTTATGATCTGTATATCGTATGTCTTTTCGAATTCTTTCATCAGGTCATTAAACGCGATGTGTTCAAAACAAAGTAATCCGTCTCTCCAGCGATAAATATCATAATTCTGTATCTTTTCAACAACCAGTTGTCCATTTATAGAATTAGCTTTTTGTTGAGGATGTAACAAGGTTATATTTGAAGGTTCTGTCTTGTCTGAAATCTGTATGGAACCTTCCATTAATGCTGCTGAAAATAGGGGAGTATCATTATATGCTTCGACATTGAATTTAGTACCTAATACTTGTATGTCATATTTATCGGTTTGTACAACAAATGGTCTTTTAAGGTCTTTAGTTACTTCAAAATAACCTTCTCCATCAAGTGTTACTTCCCGCTTGTCTTTTGTGAAAGAGGCTGGGTATCTCATTTTAGAACCGGAATTAAGCCACACATTTGTCCCGTCCGACAATAAAAGATTCACTCTTTGTCCGGTCGGTACTATAATTGTGTTCATTTCAAAATTCTTCTCCGGTTTTGTTATATAATAGACTTGCAAACCACACATGATAAGTAGGAGAACAACTGCTGCATATTTTATTAGGTTGTTTAACAGATATACTTTCCCAGAAGAATGTGATGTGCTGTTTCTCTTGTTCTGAACAAGCAGCAGGTCAAAGTACTTACGTTCTTTTATGTATTCCTGCATGTTTTCTTCAGAAGCTTCCGTCCAGTCGCAAACCTCTTCTTCTTCTTCAAGAGATGCTTTTCCTTCGAAAAAACGATATAGTATTTTTCTTTCCATATATAGTAAGCACATAAGTGAAATGTATCCCTAATGGAAAAACTTACTTTTTTCAATAAAAACAAGGTCGTTGTTAATTAATTCAGGAAGATAAGAAAGAACGGGAGATAATCTTTTAATCTTTTTCTTAATACGCCGAGAGCTTTGGATATATGGAATTCAATGCTTTTAGTTGATAAGTCGAGATATTCGGCAATCTCTTTATGAGTTTTATTCTCATACCGGCTCATAATAAAGATAGTGCGTGTCTTTTCGGGTAGACTTTCTAATGTCTCGTCTATCAGGCGTTGTGCTTCCGAACTGAATAGTTCTTCCGGATCGCAAGCTTCCAGTGTAGTGATTTTTAGTCTCCTGACTCTGTCCATGTGGGTCCAGAGATTCTGTTCGATGTCTTCCCGGATTCGTTGATTACGTAGGTAGTTGAGGCTTTTATGTTTGACTACTTCCATGATATAAGCCGGGATATTCGAATTGGAGCTGAGAGAATGCCGGTTTTCCCAATAATATACCAAACTGTCGACCACTATATCTTCGGCGGTATCTTCATCCTGAATATAAGTGTTAGCAAAACGGATGAAAATTCCCTGATAGTTCGAAAACAGTTTGTTAAATTCCTTTATCTCTGAAAGATTCTCCATATCGAATGATTGATAGGGTAAAGATATATAAAAATTGAAGATTACAATATTTCTTCCCATAATCAATATCTCTTAACAAAGGTAATGCTTTTTGTAACATATGACATATATGTTATTGAAAAAGTAAAAAGCTGCTGTAATTTGTATTTTGTACCATTCACCATTCACCTTTGTTGTAAATCTATTGATAAACATAATGTGAGATGGTGAACGGTTGGGTGAATGGTGGGTGAATAGTTTATCAAACCTTTCACCCTGTCTCGTCCTGATTTTGGTTGGTAAGGATAGTCTACAGATAATATAAGGAGGGAAAGGGGAGCGGCGTATTTACTTTTAAGGGAAAAGCTATTGTCTACTACTACTAAACTTACTAGGTAGTAATGCAGAGGTCATATATTAAAAACTTGTCGACGGTCGTCGTTAAGCTTGTTGACGGTCGTCGTAAAGCTTTGCTACCGCCGTCGGTAAGCTTTGTGATGGTTGTCGGACGGGGCATAACCTTTAGGTTACTAATAAGTTACTTATAAGATAAAGGGATACTAGGAAAGATGTAGTGGGTAATAGGGGTGAACGGTTTACCAGACAAGCCAAGCGACAAGCGGCGTGAGATGACACCGAGGTGACACCGAAAAAAGAGTTGGAGTCACTGATCTATATAAAGGAAATCAAAGGGTGCGATTTAAAAGATGAAGGGTGATGCCGAAATTCATAAAAACATAAATTTGTATGAATAGCTAGGGAATGGAGAACGGATGCCTACCCGTTTCCCGTTCCCTGCCTACCTGTCGGAAGAAAAGCATAAGTTTTTTCCCAAGAATACGTACGGCTTTTTTCCTATACCCCGATAGGTCATACCCTACAAAGTAACGTTCGGTTCCCTATATCGTATAGGAATGTATGTTGTAGGGAATAACAGACCCAAATCCGGTTAAGTAGCAAATCCCCCAATTTCTACTGAGCTTTTTTATATAAAGCTCTAACCTTTTCCGGATCCAACGTTGTTGAAGGATTAAATCGGTCAGATGCCATGTATTGAAGTATACTCTGCCGGAATTGCCGAGCTGCTGGACGTTTATCCAGGTCTTTTTGCAGGTCGACACTACATATCATTAATTTGCCGTTACCCACTTTACCCTCGAACAGGATACCCAGTTTCCGATTTGTAAACCAGTCGTCGATCAGATGTACCACCGGACGGTAGTCTGCCGGGAAGTCATCCAACACCATGGCATTGCAACGGCTCATCAGATCCCACCACTGGTAATCGCTGTAATGTTCGGTCGGGAATGCAGCCAGTGCCGGATGCTTCGGATCACAAAGGATGCCCAGCGTATGAGGCGGTTGCTTGTTCGTCCAGGCGGTATTCCAGAAGATGGAGGAGAAGCCGACACGGATGTCTCCGCCTTTTTCCGGCAGGATGCTTCCGGGTTGTAGCAGGAGCAGGACGTTTTCTCCTTTATTCAGGCGTTCCATGGCCTGATTGTCCAGCGTGGATGCGATATAAGGCAATTTTTCTACCGCCTTCTGTTTGGCCGGATATACCCAGATGTTCCATTGGTTTTTGTTATTTGCTTCTTTCACCTCTACGCTGACGGTGAGCTGTGTCGGCCGATCTATTCCGGATAACGGATAGTCGATGTTGCCGACAGGAATACAGTTGGTCACCGGAAGGTCTTTTATGAAACCGCCTTCTGACAGCTTTTTACCTGACTGGTCGCTGATATTCCAGGTAATATTGGCTGACTGCAATGATTTTTCGCCGAAATGTGCCACTTCAACCGGGACATTCAGTGTTTCATTATTTAACCATACCATCTTCGGGAAACGGATCAGAGGCACTGTCTGATTACAGAATGTGCTGTATTCTTCGGGGCTGACATATCCTTTTTCTTCCCAGAAGGCATCGAGCACGCCGACAAGGGCAGAGCCTTGTCCCGGGAAATCATGCAGGTCGAGCAGCTGGAAACCGGCAAAACCGGGTGTACGCAGGGCTGCTTCTATTTCAGCTTTATAACATAAGGTTTGCAAACGTCCGGAAGCAAACAGGAAATCCTCAGAAAGGTCTGCCATGTGGTGGTCTTTTAATGTCTCCCGGAAGATCTCGAAGTTCTTGGCTTTCAGTACGCCGGTATATTTCTCTATCTCCTTGAAATTGGGGTATACGCACCATTGACCCACTTCATGACTGACTGTCGGCATGTTCTTTTTGATGATATGGGCAAAGTCGTAATCGGTACTCGGGGCTTTTGCATTGATGATACTGTTCAAGCCTTCTGCCCAACGATGGATACGCGGTTCCATTGGATCCCAGTAATCGGCATTTTCTACGTAAGGCCAACCACCGGCGGAGGTATAGACACGGCGAAGGTCTTTCGATTTCCAATAGTCGATCAAGCCGGACAGGTATTTACTCTGATTGGCGCCACTCGGCTCGTTGCCGTAAGCCATCATGCAGAAAGAAGGATGGTTGCCATATTCTTTCAGGATACGGTCGCTTTCATCACGGAACCACTGATCGGAATAATCGCCATTACCCACTGTCGCCCAGCCGGCACATTCGACTTGCAGGTAAACACCCATGCTGTCGGCTACTTCAAAAGCTGCGCGGGGAGGGCACCAGGAATGGAAACGGACATGGTTCAATCCATGTGCCTTGCATTGGCTATATATTTTTGTCCAGTAAGTGTTGTCCATTGCCGGATAGCCGGTCAACGGGAAGATACAGCATTCCAGTGTTCCCCGGAGGAAAACGGGATGCCCGTTTACTTCGAAGCGTGTTCCGTTCGCCTTAAATTCACGAAGACCGAATGTACGGCATTGCTCCTCTTTATTGCCATCGGTTTCGGTGGCGACATGCAATGTGTACAGGTTCGGGGCATGTTCCGACCATAACAGGGCATCGTTGCCCATAGGGATCAGAAACTCTTGTTTCATAGAGGATTGCGAAGAGAGTTCCACCTGTTGAGGTTCACCGACCGGTTTACCTTCTTTGGTCTTTACTTGCAGGTTCAGGGTAGACCCGTTTTTTCCTGCCGTACCTTTCAGCGAGACAATCGTCTTGATTGTTTTGTCGGATACGTTTGGATAAATTTGTATATCATCTATATGCAAAGAGGGTTTGGCTGTCAGGGCAATTGTCCCGACCACTCCGTTCCAGTTCGATTGCGTATGGTCGGATACACTGTGGGCATTGACACCTACTGCCACGTTCAACCGGTTATCTACCCGTAGTGTCAACGTGTGTTTCCCTGGAGTCAACTCTTTAAACGTATAACGATAAGGAGTTGATAAGGATTCGTGTTTACCGACCTCTTTACCGTCCAGGAAAAGTGTTGTTTCCCAGTGTGTACGTTCCAGTTCGAGTTCTACCGGGCGATCGGACCAGGCAGCCGGTATATCTATCTCTTTTTGATACCAGGCTACGCCTACATAATGTTTCTCCGGATTCAACCAGAACGGGACTTTCATATTTCCCGGTTGGCGGAACTTTTCGTAGACAGGGGAATTATACCAGGATTTGTCTACGACCCATCCCGTCCAGGCAGTCTTCAAATCGACGTCATATCCATAACCTTGTTCCTGCAGAGAACCGGGCAGATGGATAGTATCGTTAAGAGAATTAGTGTACCATTGTTCTGTTAATCCCTTGTCGTTTGGGTCGAGGGCAAAACGCCATTGACCTTCCAGGGATTGGTGGTTGTCCATTTGTTGACAAGAGAAAAATGTCCAAAAAAGAGATAAAGCAGTCAGATACTTTTTCATGTGCATATTTATGAATAAAATATAATAAAATTGCCATTGTGATTCGTTTATGTTTATACGAATCACAATGGCTAATAAATTTCCCGGATTATTTTTCAGCCGGATAATTAGCTGTTGTCGGCCAATATGGATTTTGATAAATCGGAGAATCTGAGTAATTTTCACTATCCATAGTCGAAGTGATCATAAAATGTTGTGTGGCAATCGGACTCAAATAATGGGCCATGTGCCAGCCGTATCCTTCGTAAGCTCTATTGTTTTTCAATATCTCATACGGACGCAAGTAGTTACTCAAATCAGGAGAAGATACGTTGGATTCCGGATCTTTGTTATATACTAAATTGTAACCATTAGCTGCATATTTTTCGGGAAGATCCGTATTCCACAGTTTAAAACCTTCGATATGATATTTCTTAGTCATCATTTGATCCATAGAACGCCAGCGTTTTAAATCCGAACTACGGAAACCTTCGCTCAAAAACTCGTTTCTTCGTTCCCTACGAATATTGAATAAAGTCGCATCACTCAATACTTGTCCCCCGGAGTAAGCAGCCCAGTCTAATTCTGCTTCTTTCTGTATATCTGTTGCTTGTATCGTTTTTATATAGTCTTCTTCTATATGTGCACGGCGGCGTAAAGCTCTCCAATATTGATCAGCTTTTCCATCCAAATTACCGTAGCATTCATAATATGCTTCGATATAATTCAAATAGGCTTCTGCTGCACGGAAAATGGAAACTCCGGTATCTCCTTGCCAGTTGTTGCAATATGTATGATCCCAATACCAATATTTGCGACATTGATATCCTGTATTGTATCTATATTGAGGAGATCCGTTTGTGATGTCCGGAACTTCCGCTTCTACCGGATTACCATGTGTGCCTTGTCCGACATTTAACCAAATGTTAACCATTCTCGGTTGTTTTAAGAATAGACGAATACGATCGTCTCGGTTTTCTACTATTTCCTGAGATGAATTATCGCCTTTATATAGAGGTGATGCATAGTAGGGTAATCCATCATTCATCAAATAACATTGAACCATACCTCTGGTTAAACCGATACCGGTACAGGTGGTGCCTCCATCTACCGGCCGATTGTGATTAATACCTTTTCCTCTGTCAAAGTCTCTCCATAACAAAATTTCTTCATATCCGGACATGTCAGGTACACTGAACATTTCAACGTATGGATTGGAATCAGCAATTCCTTGCATTAAAACACTATTGTTTTCCGTTAACGGATATTTAGAAGCAATCATATCTGCTGATGTTATAGCTTGTTCCAGAAACCATTTTATTTCATTGTCAATATTTCCGGAGGGATATTCATAACCTCTATTGTATTCTTTGGAAGCACCGGGCCATCCTTCTCCATTGGGAACAAAAGGTGTACCTTTGAAATATTTTAACCATGTTCCTTCAAATAAGGCAACTCTTGATTTCATTAAATAAGCGATGTCTTTGTACATACGGTTCTTTTTCCCGTCCGGGGCTGTCGGCTTCATTAACATGGCAGCAGAGTCCAAATCGGAAATGATAAAGCGGGCAACTTCGTTTCGAGGCATACGTTTTGATGCTTCTACTAAAGGTTGTAATTCGTCAACAAAAGTATTTCGTACAATCGGGAAGTCTCCTAATGCTTGCAATTTATTGAAATAGGCTAATGCTCTAAAGAAATAGGCTTCTCCGATATAGTGTTCAATATTTTCTTTTATTCCTTGAATTTCGTTATTCTTGTATGCGGGAACTACTTTCTCCAGAAAGTAGTTGATTTGGTAAATTGTTTCAAAATTCCAATCACCTCCGGATTCACCGACTTTCCAGTCTCCTTCTGTATATAAAGTCGAATAGCTCATGGCAGCTTCATTATCTGTTCCATTGTCTAATCCCACACCACCGCCGGCGTTAGGCAAATCCGTATAGCGATTAATGATATAAGAGTCTAATTGTGATTCCTCTTTCAAATAATCTTCAGGAATGACTGATGACGATGGCGTTATTTCCAAATTGTCATCACAGGCTAACGCTATACAGCTTAAAAGTATTATTTTATAAATATTCTTGATTTTCATAATTCTTTTTATTTAATAAGTTACACTCAATCCAAAAGAATAAGTTGCAGACATTGGATATTTCATCATACCGGCAGGGTCGGAAGCAATTGTTTCCGGATCATATAAATCTGTTAAAGCTGTACCAGTCCATAAATTTTCTCCGATGAAATATACCCGAAGATTTTGCAATTTTAATTTATTGGTCCATGATGCAGGCAATGTATATCCTATGCTTACATTTTTCAAACGGATATAAGAGGCATTCAACAGATAACGTGATTGTGTCTTTTGATTTTTACTAGTATTGAATAGAGGTCTAGGATAATAGCTGTCTAAATTCAATCCTAATATGTGATTTTCATCGTTTCGGAAATAATCTGTATGTTGTTCGAATAATGTAGCATTCCAGAGAGAAGAGGCACCCCAGAAGTCAAAACTTCCTGTAAAATAATCTCTTTTCATAATTCCCTGGAAGAACAGGCTTATATCAAACCCTTTATAGTCTGCTCCTAAATTCAAACCGAACATATATCTAGGGGTTTCATTTCCTATCACTTTCAAGTCACCAGTGTCGCCATGTGTTGAACTACCGGAGTCTATTTTCCCATCTTTGTTTAAGTCGCGATACATGATATCACCGGCAGCCCAGTTACTACCAATGGCATTTTGCCCACCATTAGGTAAAGATGCTAAATGAGTGTCCATTTCTTCTTGTGTCTTGGCAATACCGATTGTTTCATATCCCCAAATTTCTCCATAGTCTTTGCCGGTGTAATAATTTGTCACAATTCCTGTGTGATTTGGATATTCCAGTATCTTAGTTCGGGCATCGGATAGATTGAAAGCTAAGTTATATCCTAATCCGTTCTTTAAACGATCCCGCCAGGAGATATTTAGTTCCCAACCATTTGTTCGTAAACTGGTATTATTGGTTTTAGGTACTGCAGTACCTAAGATAACAGGCATTTCAGGAGCCGGTCCTATCATATTTTCTGTTTTTCTTGTAAACCATTCAATACTCAATCCTAAACGATTGTTCAAGGCATTGGCATCAAAACCAATGTTGGTCGTTTTTACAGTCTCCCATCCCATAGTTGTACTGATTAATCCTGGGGCAGAAGATGTATTCACTTGGTTCCCGTTAACCAACCAACCGCTATTGGCTGCACCTATAGGCATTGTTAAATAAGTTGGATACCATACTTTTGTATTTTGGTTACCAAGTAAACCGTAGGAACCTCTCAGCTTAAATGTAGAAATGTAATCGGCTAACGATTCCCAAAATGCTTCGTTTGCCATATTCCACCCTAAGGAGAAAGAAGGGAATAATTTCCAACGTTTATCAGATCTGAAACGAGAGGTTCCGTCATAACGCAAGTTGCCTTCTACTAAATAACGGCCTTTGTAGTCGTAGTTCAAACGTCCGAAGAAACCGGCAGTAGCCCATTTATCATAACTACCTCCAACTGTCGGAGGTGTTATTTTTCCTGATCCATCTGTTCCCGCGGTAGCATCCAATGCATTCATTCCATCTACAATAATACCTAAACGGCCTGCACTGGTTTTATCTTGCCATAATTGTTCCGACTGAAATCCTACCATCACTTTAAAATTGTGATCGTTTAGTTCTTTATTGTATTCTGTATAAGCATTTATATTTAAGTATTTAGTTCCTTTGTATGATTCTGAGACACTTGAGTTACTACTGAATCCGGTATATTGATAAGGAATACCGTTTACATCATGATTATACATTTTTTGAATATCTTCATGAATCCGTTCCTGGTACACTTGATAATTTACATCGCCAATGATTTTCCAATCTTTGATAGGTTCAATAATCATATTTAACTGTTGAGTTGTCTCATTGGTCTTTTTCTTATGCCGTCCTCCATCACGTAGAGGTAATGCCCAACTTGGAGTTGAGTATATATAGCCGTTCGGGTCATAAGCAACTGTCGTAGGCCAGCTTTGTCTGGACAAGTTCGAAAACATTCCATCTGTAAAAAAAGTCGGTTTCTCAAAATCAATCTGATTAAATCGCATGCCGTAATTGATACTGATATGATCATTTAATTTAGATGTAACTTTTAAAGTGGTAGCAATACGTTGATTAGATTCCGGATTTAGCCGAATATATCCATCTTGTCCTAAATAGTTGGCAGAAGCATACATTTGTACTTTATCTGTTCCTCCGGAAATGCTCACATTGTGTTCATGTGCAAATACCATATCATCGAAAATCAAATTGATCCAATCGGTATTACCGTATCCATACACATAGGCATCTCCCCAACGTGTAGGATTGTTCGGGTCCGGATCAAGGCCTCCTGAGATTTTCCCATCCACAAAATCCTTGATCTTTTGTAAACGTTCTGCTGAAAAATATCCGGACGAACCGGCATTGGTCGCTGCTTCATTGAAATAGGTCGCAAATGTATATGAGTCTACAGACTGAGGCATATTTATAGCCTTGTTCCACCGAAAAGAGTTGTTGTAATTAACAGACAATTTGCCTTCTTTCCCTTTTTTAGTCGTAATCAAAATAACACCGAATGGTGCGCGTGAACCATAGATGGATGAAGCTGCAGCATCTTTTAATACAGATACGGATTCGATGTCTTGTGGATTCAATCGATTCATATCTCCTTCCATACCATCGATTAGAATAAGCGGGCTTCCCGAAGATCCGTCGCCAATTGTTCCTATACCGCGAATATTGATGGATGGTGATGCGTCCAAATAGCCTTGTGATTGGGAAATATTTAAACCAGGCATAGCACCCTGGAGTGCTTGAGCTACATTGGAGACGGAGCGTCCTTCAAAAGCTTCGGAAGAAACTTGAGAAACAGCACCTGTTAAGTTTGCTTTCTTTTGTGTACCGAAACCGACCACCACAACTTCTTCAAGTGCCATTAAATCTTCTTTCAATGAAATAGTGAAAGATGTTTTATCGTTAATCTCCACTTCAGATGTTTGGTAACCGATGTATGAAATCTGTAATGTGGCATTGTTGGGTACTTCGAAGTCGAAATGACCGTCGATATCCGTGATCGTACCTGTTGTGGTTCCTTTGATGACAACATTAGCACCAATGATCGGTTCACCTTTGGTGTCTGTAACGGTTCCGGAAATCAGTTTCTTTTGTTGTAATACTGCCGGAGCTGATGTTTCATAACGTTTTTCGAACAAATATATTTTACCTCAAATCCGCAACTAAGCTCTTCAGCGTCCTTCTTGCGTCTAAACGTCCTCTCATCACTGAATTAGCAGATAAA
>ERZ856578.4268-NODE-4268-length-19626-cov-103.567037_pt1 | contig 19626 bp, 16 predicted proteins | sample MGYA00514384_ERZ856578 | MGnify/ENA primary metagenome ERZ856578 (study PRJEB29103, sample SAMN06111958) | human gut metagenome | biome: human gut; feature: ankylosing spondylitis patient; material: healthy_person | host: Homo sapiens | place: China:Hangzhou... | reverse complement strand
AAAGGGTCAATCATATTGTAACCAAAGGGGACAATCCTGCGTGGCCAAAAGGGTCAAAGTCGCGTGGCTTTTCCAATGTTCTTATTTTGTTACCGATGCAAATATAACTATTTGTTTTGTTACTCCAACGAATAAGAGTAACAAAATAGTAACAAAATAAACGCATTTATTAGATTAAACAAGAAAACAAGGGAAATAAAGGAAATTACACTAAATAAATATAAAACACTCAATATCAATATCTTATATTTAATTTTTCATCTCATTTTTTCTTTTCTTCCATAACTGCCAACTATTGATGATGTTTTGCCACAGCACATACGAAGCAGGAGCGATGGAGGAAAGAGGGTTCAGATATACCTGTGCCATCCAGATAGCCAGGATGGTATTTTTCTGTCCGAGTCCCTGCCCTCCCGAAACAGGATCGCCATACCGCCGTCCGATACGCCTGCCCAGGATAAATTGCAGGACACAGATCACCAATGCTAATGCGGCCATCCACCACTCTTCCGTAATATCGGCATTCTCCTGATACACGATAAAATAAACCGTTTTCCCGGTTACAATAGTCAATCCCAACGCCCAAAGATAAAAAGAAAGAATTTGCAGTTTTTTCAACTGCCGGTGGAGAGACGGCAAAGCTTTCTCCAAAAACAGGGCCAATGCAAAAGGTAATATCAGGACAGGCATGACTTGCCGGCAAATGAAAAGTACGGAATTCCAGAAGGTCATATCGCTATGTTCTCCCAACAGAGTAAAGATCAAGGGAGATACGACAGCTACCACCAAACTACTCATCAAAGTATATGCCGCCAGACAGGCGACACTTCCTCCGAGCATTCCCGTGATCACTGCAGCAGCCGTTGCAGTCGGCGCCAAAACACAAATCAGACCTCCCTGTGCCACGACCGGATCGAACCACACCAATCCACCGTAAACCACCAAACCCCCGACAACCTGAACAGCCAGCAACCACAGATGCAAACCACTGAACTTCAAATCGCGAAAAGACAATTTACAATATGTAATAAACAACATACTGAAAATCAGGTAGGGCGTTAAAAAAGCCAACTGTTGAAAGAATTCATAAAAAAATGCTCCCGACAACATGGCCAGCGGAAGCATCCAGGTCTTTATCTTTTGTAACACGACAAACGGATTTAGGAATTAAACCTTTTCTCATACCATTCCACAAAAGCCCCGTTCACCAGACGGTTTCCGCCCGGAGTGGGATAATCACCCGAAAAATACCAATCCCCGGAATGATTCGGACAAGCCTGGTGTAAATGATCTATCGTCTGATATACCACAGCTATTTCCGAAGGGCAATTCTCAGGGGTGATCATTTCGGCAATCTTAGCAGAAATCTCTTCGTCTGTAAAAGGAGCATAAATTTCTTTGACATAATTCACGACCTTTTCTTTGGGTAATGCTATCTGAGCCTTACTTTTGGTATACACCTCATCGATCACCCGTTCTAATCTCCTCTCTTTCAGCAAAGCGATAGCAGCATGAAAAGCGATAAACTCTCCCATCTTCGACATATCGATGCCATAACAATCCGGATAACGGATTTGAGGCGAAGAGGAGACAATCACAATCTTTTTGGGTTTCTGCCGGCAAAGGATTTTGATTATACTTTGCCTCAAGGTAGTACCCCGGACAATACTATCGTCGATAACGACGATCGAATCCACCCCTTCCCGTACTGTCCCATAAGTGGTGTCGTACACGTGGGCGGCTAAATCATTCCGGCTATTTCCTTCAGCGATAAAAGTCCTCAGTTTGATATCCTTGATGGCCAACTTCTCGGTCCGGATCTGCCGCGACAGGATTTCCCGGATCTGCGCGCTGCTCAGTTGTCCGTTCCGGGCACAGATCTCTTCACTCTTCTGCCGGTCCAACCAGGCTTCCAAGCCCTGCATCATCCCATAATAAGCGATTTCTGCCGTATTAGGGATAAAAGAAAAGATAGTGTGATCCACATCATATCCGACACTTTTCAAAATATTTTCGGTCAGCAGACGCCCCAGTTCCTTCCGTTCGTTATAAATATCGCAATCACTTCCCCGGGAGAAATAAATCCGTTCAAAAGAACAGGGAGTTACCTCAACGGCCGGATGGATCGTACTTACTTTCATATTACCGTTCCGTTTCACAACGATACTCTGTCCGGGCATCAATTCTTTCACCTCTGTTACCGGCAAATCGAAAACCGTCTGAATAACCGGACGCTCGGAAGCAACGACGATCACCTCATCGCTGGCATAATAAAAAGCAGGCCGGATTCCATGAGGATCCCGGAAAGCGAAAAGATCCCCGCTTCCCAACAAACCGGTAATGACATATCCTCCGTCCCAGCGTGCCGAAGCTTCCTGCAAAATATGTTCGATATCGATATTCTCTTCGATCGCATCGTTCATCGCCTGACCGGCCAGGCCCTCGGCCTTGAATCTCCGGTAGAGGTGTTCCACCTCATAATCCAGTAAATACCCTAATTGCTCCAGTATAATAAAAGTATCCGCATTATGCCGGGGATGTTGTCCCCGTTCCACGATATACTGCAATATTTCGTCCACATTGGTCAGGTTGAAATTTCCGGCCAACGAAAGATTCCGGCTCCGCCAATTATTACGACGCAAAAAAGGATGCAGGTATGAAATCCCCGAACGCCCCGTTGTACTGTAACGCAAATGCCCCATGTACATCTCGCCGATAAAAGGCAACTCCTCGTCGGGCACCTCCGGTTCTATCCTCCGGCATTCGGTAATCGCCCGGTGGACAGCAGAAAAAATATCCTGAATAGCCCCCGTTCCTTCCGCCCTCTCCCGGAAGATATATTCTTCGCCCGGACGGGCATTCAACTTTACCGAAGCCATTCCGGCTCCTTCCTGTCCACGGTTGTGCTGTTTTTCCATCAGCAGGTAAAGCTTATTCATCCCCCAAAAAACATCTCCGTATTTTTTCCGGTAGTATTCCAAAGGTTTCAACAACCTCACCATGGCAATCCCACATTCATGTTTAATTGCGTCACTCATAACATTTCCATTCCTGTTCGTTATCTCAAAAACAAAAGTTCCCGATATTTCGGCAACGTCCACATTTCATTATCGACAATCAATTCCAATTTATCGATATGAGCCCGGATCTCATCGAAGGTCGGGGCTATCCGGTCGTGATAAGCAATCGCTTTTTCCCGTATATCCCCCATCTTATTGATCACTTTCCGGGTTTCCACCATTGCCTCCACCTGGGTCTGAATACAGGTCATATGCCGGGCTATCTTCTCTATCAATTCTAAGTCTTGTTCGGCCAAAACCCTCGCTTTCTCTTTCGGGAAAATCGCCATAAACTTGCTTACCTTATCCAGCAACATACTCTGGTAACGCGAAGCCACCGGTAAGATATGATTCATAGCCAAATCTCCCAATATACGGGCTTCGATCTGTACCTTTTTGGTATATGTCTCCCATTTCACTTCAGCCCGGGCATGCAGTTCCACTTCGTTCAATACACCGGTTTCTCCGAACATCCGGATGTTCTCCTGGGCTAACAGACGGTCGAAGATCAGGGGAACGCTGGTCTCACAATCCAACCCACGCCGGGCAGCTTCAGCCTTCCATTCATCACTATATCCATTCCCCTCGAACCGAATCGGTTTGCATGCCACCGTATACCGTTTTAACACCGTAAAGATAGCATTTTCTTTCGTATGTCCTTCAGCGATGAGTTTATCAATATCAGCTTTAAACTCTTTTAACTGATAAGCCACTGCCGTATTCAAAGTGATCATGGCATCGGCACAATTATCCGAGGAACCGACGGCACGGAATTCGAACCGGTTGCCGGTAAATGCAAACGGTGATGTCCGGTTACGATCGGTCGTATCCCTGAATAGTTCAGGGATATGCGTAATCCCGTCCATCCTGAACCCGGTCTTTTTATCCAACTGAATCGCTTCATCCGATTGGCTGAATTCGATTTTATCCAGAATAGCCGACAACTGAGTCCCCAGGAATACCGACAAAATAGCAGGAGGAGCTTCGTTAGCTCCTAAACGATGGGCATTGCCTGCACTCATCACAGAGGCTTTCAATAAGCCATTCCGTCGATAGACCGCCATCAGGATATTCACCAGAAAGGTGATAAATTGCAGATTCTCTGTAGCAGAACGTCCCGGAGATAACAGATTCACTCCCGTATCGGTACCCAAAGACCAGTTGTTGTGCTTGCCCGAACCGTTGATCCCCTTGAAAGGTTTTTCGTGCAAAAGTACCCGGAAACAATGACGCCTCGCCACCACTTTCATGGTAGACATCAACAACTGATTGTGGTCATTAGCCAGATTGGTCTCTTCGAAAACCGGAGCAAGTTCGAACTGGTTCGGAGCCACCTCATTGTGGCGGGTTTTTACCGGGATTCCCAATTGCTGACATTCGTATTCCAGATCCTTCATAAAAGCAATCACCCGAGTCGGTATAGAACCGAAATAATGATCATCCAGCTGTTGATTTTTAGCACTTTCATGTCCCATCATCGTCCGGCCGGTAAGTACCAGATCAGGACGGGCCGCCCACAGGCTTTCGTCTACCAAAAAATATTCCTGCTCCCATCCCAGATAAGAGAACACTTTTTCCACCTTCGGGTCGAAATACCGGCAAATATCCACAGCCGCACGGTTTACTGCCTCGAGAGCCCTCAAAAGAGGGGCCTTGAAATCCAGGGCCTCCCCCGTATAAGCAATAAAGATAGTCGGTATACAAAGGGTCGTATCGACAATAAAGGCCGGAGAACTAGGATCCCAGGCACTATATCCCCGGGCTTCAAATGTATTGCGAAGACCACCGCTCGGAAAACTGGAAGCATCCGGTTCTTGTTGTATCAGCAACTTTCCTGTGAACTCTTCCAACACTCCTCCTTCGTGATCGGCCTCGATAAAAGCATCGTGTTTCTCCGCAGTTCCTCCCGTCAAGGGTTGAAACCAATGCGTATAGTGAGTAGCTCCCATATCCTGAGCCCACTGTTTCATTCCGGCAGCCACACAATCGGCTGTTTCCCGATCCAACGGGCTCCCGTTCTTCATCGTATTCATCAACGTTTCGAAACAAGCTTTCGGCAAATATTTCCGCATTTTGTCCCGATCAAAAACATATTTTCCGAAATACTCTGCCGGACGTTCGGCAGGTGCTTTTACTTCTACGGCTTTTCTTCCGATCGCCTCTTCAACCATTTTAAATCTAAGTGTTGTCATAATATTTATTGTTTAGGTGGTTCTTTATCTCTGTATACATCATCGGCCAACGGCATCTTACACCCTTCCCACAGCAGACAGGACCATTTCGCCGGGTAACGCCGGATCTGCACCACTATCCGCAGCCTCGTCAATATAGTCTATGTTCTTACTTTTATTCGAGAGAATATCTCCGACCATAACGTTCAACTGTGATAGTGTAATCTTCATAAGCCTGAAATTTTAAATCAAACGATAAGTGCCGGAAGTCTTTTCCCGGCAGAAGGAAATTGAAAAGTGTCTTTAGCCGTTCCCACAATCTGACATTCCGGGAAAAAAGAGACGATTTGCCGATATTGTTTCAATAAAAACATCTGTTTTCAATATTCAATCTAAAAAAACAAGGGGATATATACGCTACAAAAAGTATTTTTCCAAACCCATTTCTTATTTTCATTAAAACCAAGACAAAAATATATATTTAGAACAATAATCAAATAAAATTTGAATTATTTTTCCACATACCCCCCCAAAAAATACATATATATCAAAATAGAATACAAATAATTCAATACATACCCCCCAATTTTACACACACCTACAATAAAAATAGATTTTACTATAAAATCGATAGTTTCCAAAATAATCAGTAGGATCACTTTAGATTTTAATCTCCAAAACATTCTTTGTATCCGGTATTTTATGCCTACCAGAGTTTACGTCAAATGTTGCCCGTAACAGTCGAGGAAGATGAACCTTTACAAGAAATCCATATACAAAATGCAAATTTATGACGAAACTATTGAAAAATAATGACGTATTTGTTACATATCCGCAGGGACAAAATCAAAGAAAAACAAAAAAATATGCAGGAAAATATACAAGAAATAAATATCTTTACAGAGTATTTGCAGCAAGTTTTATATTGTTAATATCCGGTAACAAACCAATAAGTATACCCTTATGAAAAAAATAAGAGTGATACAATTATTGTTCCTATCCTTATTTCTGATCGGGACCTACCTCCCAACTCAAGCCCAGAAAATAGACACGATCTCGGTTTACAGTACGTCCATGAAAAAACAAATTAAAAATATCATTATCCTGCCTGCCAGCTATACCCAAAATACACAGAAAAAATACCCGGTAGCCTATCTGCTCCACGGTTATGGAGGATGTTACGATACGTGGGCCACCTATACAAAACCCGATCTGGCTCAAATGGCTTCTAATTTCGATATGATCATCGTATGTCCCGACGGCCTGAACAGTTGGTATTGGGATAGCCCCATCAATCCTTCCTACCGCTATGAAACTTATGTGAGCAAAGAGCTGATCAACTATATCGATTCCCAATACCGCACTTATAATAACCGCAAAGGAAGAGCTATCACCGGTTTCAGTATGGGCGGGCACGGTGCTTTATGGCTGGCTTTCCGTCACCCGGACACTTACGGAGCCTGTGGCTCGATAAGCGGAGGTGTCGATATCCGGCCTTTCCCCGAAAATTGGGAAATGAAGCAATTGCTGGGCCCCTATTCCGAGAATCCCCAGCGTTGGAACGAATATACCGTAATCAACCAATCGCCCTACAACAGCAAGTCGGGACCTTTAGCCATCATTATCGATTGCGGATATTACGACTTCTTCTATACCGTAAATCAGAAATTACATGAAAAACTCCGGTATTACAATATTCCCCACGATTTCCTCACCCGTCCGGGCGGGCATACACACGAATATTGGAATAATGCAATAGATTATCAACTGCTGTTTTTTTATAAATATTTCCACCCTAATTGACCGAAAATCTTCGATAGATAAAAGGCATTTCAAGCCCGCTAAGCATTTCTATCAGGTAGTGATATACATATTTACAACTTATAAACGTAGGTTTATTTTTTTCTTTCTATTCCGATTCCGGGTTTTATCCCGTCAGACCGGTTCGCCTGGAACGATCCGCTAAGGCTTTCCTTCACTGACCGGCGGAACTCCTCACTTCGTTCGTCAGACACCACCGGTCGGACGTTCGGAAAACCTAACCGGTTCCTCGTTCCCGCTCCAATGGTCTTCCGCCATAAAACCCTCCATCTAACGGCAGAGCTAACCGGTAAAGGAAATACAAGCGGAAATTTACGAAAATAGGAAAAACGGACTATCCGGCTTATTTCCAGGGAGAATGATCTTTCTTAAATCAAGACCGGTCTGCAATTCAGTGATAACGTAAGTCGGAGGTGTTCGTGTTCGGGGATCATTGGAGCTCTGGCGAGTGTCGTCTTGCTTTTTCTGAACGCCCGACCGGTGGTGTCTGACGAACGCAGTGAGGAGTTCCGCCGGTCAGTGAAAGAAAAAGATAGACGACCGACAGAAGCGACCGGGTCCCCAAACACGATCACCGAAGACGAATAAATAACAAAATAAACCTACATTTAGAGTAAACATGTATATAAGCACCTTTCATTATTAGGTCCGGTAGAAAATTTTCCGACCATCAAGGCAACGAGAAATCCGGTCATTTATGCAATCCACATTCTTTGTGTTCAGGCGACTCCCACCACCAACGTCCGGCCCGGATATCTTCGCCGGGCTTAACAGCCCGGGTACAGGGCTGACAACCGATACTCGGAAATCCCTGATCATGCAATTTATTATAAGGTACGCCGTGCTCACGGATATACTCCCATACCTCGGTTTCTGTCCAATCGATCAAAGGATTCACTTTTATCAATCCGTTCATCCCGTCCCACTCTACCAACTGATTTCCTGTACGGGTAACCGATTGTTCGTGCCGCAATCCGCAAATCCACACTTTCATTCCCTGGAAAGCACGTTTCAGAGGTTCCAGTTTACGGATATGACAACATAACCTCCTGTATTCAATGCTATCGTAAAACAAATTCACCCCATGTTCCGCCACCATTTTTTCCACTTCGTGATAGTCCGGGAAAAATACCTGAATCCGGATTCCATATGTCATATTTGTCCGCCCGATCAGACTATATGTTTCAGGAAACAACCGCCCGGTGTCCAAAGTAAAAATACGGGTAGTCGCATCGATCCCGCAAATCATAGCAGTCAACACCTGGTCTTCAATCCCCAGACTCGACGCCAGAGCAATATGTCCCTGGTATTTTTCCAAAAAATAATCCAATACCTCTTCCGCCTTCTTGCCTTTCAGCTGCTCATTCAACCGTATTACATCCTCTTTCATCATATCCCAATCGATTTTTACTTTCCTCCCCAGCTCCAAGCCCTTAGCTTATAGCTTTTTCCCACTTTTTACTTTTTCTAACTAAATACCCCGGCCAAATATTTCTGTGTCAACTCCTTTTGTGGATTTTTAAAGATTTGTTCTGCCGGTCCGGCCTCGATGATCTCTCCCATATACATAAAGATCACATAATCGGCAATTCGTAAGGCCTGACGCAACGTATGCGTCACCAATACGATAGCATATTCCTCTTTAAGTTTTAAAAACAGATCCTCGATGGTTTTACTCGATATAGGATCCAAAGCCGAAGTCGCTTCGTCTGCCAGGATAAACTGGGGTTCGACAGCTAATCCCCGGGCCAGACAGAGGCGTTGTTGCTGTCCGATAGACATCCGACCTGCCGGAGTATGCAAACGATCTTTCACCTCTTCCCATAATCCCACAGCCTGCAGGTAATGGCGTACGATCATATTCAGCTTCTTCCGGTTACGTATACCATGAATCCGGCAACCGTAAGCGATATTATCATAAACAGACATCGGTAGCGGACAGGGACGTTGCGACAACAATCCCATCTTACGCCGTATATGTGTAATCTCTACTCCCGGAGCATACAATTCTTCCCCGTCTACCAACACACTACCCGAAATATGAACCTCTTCATTCGTATCCAACAGACGGTTCAAGCTCTTGAGCAAAGTCGACTTTCCACAACCCGAAGGACCGATAATACAGGTAATCTTCCGGTCCGGAATAACTGCCGACACCTCTTTCAGAATATGATTGTGCTGGATAGTGACATTCAAATGGTCTACGACAATGTTCGATCTTTTGGAATCATCGGTACAAAATTTCTGATTCGGACGAAAAAAACCTTTTTTCAATTCTGTTTCATTCAAATCGGACATATTATACCATTTGATTTTCTTACCTAAAAACGGAATATTCATATATAGTTACCAGATTACTAAGTTACTCAATTATTTTAATCACGATGATTACTGAATTTTATTCCTGGAGAAACGGTTCGTAATAATCCGTCCCAGGATACTCAATATCAAAACAATAATAGTCAATATCAAAGCGGCGGCATACGCCCTTTCCTGAACTGCGGGTATAGGGCTGCTCAGCTGAAAAAATACGGCCAGAGGCAAAGTGGCTGCCGGCTGTCCCAGGGAAGTCGGGATATTATCCGTATACCCGGCAGTGAACAACACCGCAGCAGCATCTCCGATCGCCCGGCCGATAGACAACAAAGTAGCTGTAGCGATACCCGGAGCGATCTGCCGGACAACCACTTTGATCGTTTCGTAACGCGTAGCTCCCAGGGAATAAGAAGCATTCAGCATATCCTGCGGCAATTCCCGGGCAATCTCGTCCATCGAACGGATAAAAATCGGAATGATCAATAGCGTTATGACAATAATACCACCGGCCAAAGAAGTCTTCAACCCCAAATAGATCATGATGGTAAAAGCAAAAGCCCCGTATACGATCGAAGGGATTCCGAAAAGCACATCATACGCCAGTCGGGCGAACGAACCCCGTTTCGAATTTTTTTTCAGATATACATTCAGATAAAACACGACAGGAATACTCACCGCCAGCCCCAATACCGTAGAAGCTCCCACAATATACAACGAACCGACGATAGCATTCAGCAACCCTCCTTCTTTGCCGATGTAAAACCCGCCTCCCGGCAAAGAGGAAATCATTTCCCAATTCATGGCTCCCCAGCCGTTTTTGACGATGGTATATAAAATACTGCCTACAAACAAAAATACCAGTAATGTTGTCACCAACATCACCACTTTCATAGCCTTCTCTTCAATAAATTTCAATTTCATGACATCGGTTTTTCGATCATACCAAATTCCGTTCCAGCTTTCTAAGGATCAGGCGGGAAGCGATATTAAAGACAAATACGACCACAAACAAAATCAAAGCGGCAAACATCAATGCCGATTCATAAAGCGGCAATGACAACATTTCCCCGTAGTTATTGGCGATCAATGCCGGCAACGGATAACAACCGTCGAATAACGAGTCGGGAAGTTGTACAATATTTCCACACACCATCAACACGGCGATCGTCTCCCCCATAGCCCTCGAAATAGCCAGGGTCACCGAAGCTACTATCCCCGGGAAAGTCTTCTTCAGCAATACATATTTCGTCGTCTGCCAACGGGTTGCTCCCAAGGATAAGGAAGCTTCCCGGTATTCCTTAGGAACAGAAGAAAATAATTCCACAAACAAACTGATCAGCAAAGGCAGGATCATGATCCCCAATACAATACCGGCAGCCAGTGTGGAATAACCTGTAGAATATTCCACAAAGTGTGGAGCCAACCGATCGGAAATCCAGGGGACTACGACTAAAATACCCCACACTCCATAGACGACCGAAGGCAGACCGGCCAAAATATCGAGAGCCGGAAACACCACCCTTTTCACCCAACTCTTAGAATTTTCCGTCAGGAAAATAGCGGTAAATAACGAAACCGGTAAAGTCCAAAGGATAGCGATAGCCGTCACCCAAAGGGTACCCATAATAAACGGCAGGAAACCGAAATCCCCGCGCATCGGTTTCCATTTCGCTCCACTAAGTAACTCCCACAGGGATTTGTCGTGTAAAATAGGCAAAGATTTCAGCACCAGACCAATACCGATCAGCACGACCAACAACACAGACACTAACGTAAAAGTCAACATCATTGATCCGGCCATCTTATCTTTGATCAGGCGGATCCTGGAAGTTTTTTGTACAATCTTATCTTCTTCCTCCATCATTATTCCTGCAATTTGAATAATTCTTCTTCCAATATATCGGATGAAAGCCCGATATATCCCACTTCAGGAGCATATTGCTGCCCATCTGTCAAAATAAATTCGAGAAAAGCAAGCACTTCCGGTTTCATCGGTTTTCCATTCGAAACCAAAAACAGGTTCCGGGCCGGTGGGCTGGGATATTTCCCTTCTGCAATAGCAGCATTCAATTCTGTACTAGTGGCATAAAAATCTTCTTCCGGATCGATCTTTCCATTGCCGTTCAAATCCAAGGGAATCACTGCGATATGCCGATAAGGCTTTTTAGAATTGATATCGTAAGCATAGGCAATATTATTAAATCCGATCCCTACTTTGTCACGTTGCACCACAGAAGTGACTCCGGGATCTCCGAATACAGCGGTTCCTTCCAGATCCTCTTGTTTAGCTCCTAACCAGGCAGCAAAAGTTTCTGCAGCACCGCAAGCATCCGAGCGGGTATACACATGTACCGGTATCGTACTGCCCGTCCCCAGCACATCGCCCCAGGTCCGGGCTGTGGTATGAATCCACAGATCCTGAGCCACCTGTTGCTTTAAACCGGTCGCTAATATCTGATCGATCAAAGGATTATTCGAATTAATAGTAGGTACGACGGCATCCTTCACCACCGCTATCGGGAAAGCCCCTTTTTCCAGTTCCTGCGGATAAATATCCCGGGAGACCATTCCAAGGTCTACCACCTTAGCCAAAGCATCGGTAATTCCTTTACCAGCCCCACCGGCAGAAATATCGATCCTCACTTTAGGATGGATCTTACGAAACTCTTCCGCCCATTTCACAGCCATAGGATAAAGAGCAAAAGCTCCGGATAATTGAATCTCACCTTGCAACTCCCGACGTAATTCCCGCCTGTATCTCAATCGTTTAATCCATCCCTGTCTTTTCTCCTGTGCCTGTAATTCATCTGCAACTCCGGCAACCAATACAACAGATAAAGACAAAACTGCAAAAACTACACGTATATTCCGCATCATATTTTATTTAAAATACCAAATCTTCAACAATTTATATGCCAAACCACTATTATTCATTTACTTGGCATATTTATCGAAAAGCTATGCAAAGCTATTCATATTCTGTTAAATAACAATACCTATCCAACGCTATTTTAATAAGCTTTTTTACTTATTTCACACAAAAATAGCTCCCTTTCGGGGAGCTATATCCATGTATTATTTCTAACACATTCAATGAGGGATTGCCGACCTCTTGTATCTTTATGACTTTAACCGCCAAACGACCAGGTTACTAAATTTGAAATAACATGAAATAAAAACTATTTCAAGCCACAAAGTAAACACTATTTATTTACAATCCAAAATTATTCTTCATAGGGTTCGAATTCATCTTTACCGACCCCACACAAGGGACAGACCCAATCATCAGGCAAATCTTCGAAAGCTGTTCCCGGTTCGATGCCAGCATCCGGATCACCTTGTACCGGATCATAAACGTAATCACATACAGTGCAAATGTACTTTTTCATGGTTCTATGATTTAGTGATAAAACTATATTTCCTATATTATACGATCTATCGGTTAAAAAGATATATTTTGTCGTCTAACATCATACAAATATGCAAATTTCAATTGAAGAAAAACACAAAAAACGAAAAAGTTTCGAGCCTCACGGCGGGAAACTTTTCACTACTAACTAACCTAATACAAACTTATGAAAAAAAAATGTCTTCTAAATCTTAACGCCACAAAAGTAAGCTTGCAATATGACAAGTTCGTGACAAACTCATGACGTTACTGTTAAATGTTAAAACAAAAAGGATGCCGCAAAAGCATCCTTTTTTCAATTTCGCCGAAATATTACTACTTATTCACATCATTTACAAATTGTAAATCTACGGGAGTAAATTCGCCTGCAATTTTAACAATTCATTAATAAGAGGTATGTTGCGGATCAAAATTCGTCCAACCGCTCATCCAATTGTCCGCCTCCTTGTCACTGGCAAAAGCACCGATATAAGACACTTTGTCAAAACCACTGCTCAGCAAAACATCGGTAAAATCGGCAGCTCCCAGTAACGGACTTCCAGTCAGAGGGCCGTAATTCGGAGAAGCTGCCATACTATTGGGTTGGCTCAACTTCAGATCGGCAATAGCCGGATAAGCGACATTCCCCGTAGCTGTATTAAAATAAGTCTCAGAAAATGCCGTCTGTGTAGCATCGATATTCGTACCGTCCGTACACAAACCTCCTTGCAGGCTCTTATTTTTATCACTTCCTAAAATTCCCATTCCTGCAAAAACGATATGATTCAGTTTAAAAACCTCGTTTTTAGCTGCCTCCTGAGTCTGAGAACCTTTATCGTTCTCGATCAAAAGTCCGACCGGATACCCCATAGCGACCGAATTAAAACAACTCAGATGAGAGTTGCGGCGAATTTGTATCGCAGCCTGGAATTGCCCTAACCGTGAACCGTTATTGGGGTTCAGGCCATTTCCTTTGATATACTCTGTGGTATTTTGAAAAGCAGGATCCTGCCCGACCGGTCCGACAAAAGTCACATTACTGAAAACTGTTTTTGTAAAAGGTTCCTGAGTCGTTCCATTTCCATTATTATCACTCTCGAAACCATTGGAAATAGACTGATCGGCAATACCCGGATTCCGTACTCCCAGACAAAACTGCACTTTCCCTGAAAAACCGTTATCGGTATCGAAATCATCATCCCATCCGTGATAGGCCACCAGATATTTACAATTTACCGATCCGCCGAACCATTCGAAGGAATCATCGTTCGAATAAGACACCTGTACATGGTCGACCTGCGTCCCCGATCCGACACTTCCGAAAGTCACCCCGTTGATTTCCTGGTCCGTATCAAAAGGATTACCTGCAAATTCGACCCGCACATAACTCAATACTCCTGAATTATCCGCATTGTCATTTCCTCCGTGCTCGGTACGCAATCCTCCTTCAATAGTCATTTTTCCCTGATTATTCACCGCTTTTCCGCACAGGATAATACCTCCCCAATCTCCGGGTTTACGCGAACCGACAGGTTCGTTGGAAGTAAACACAATAGGAGCATCCTGTCTACCCCTGGCAATCAGTTTACCTCCAGGCTCGGCAATAATCGCTGCTTTGGTGGCTTTATCCCCTTTTATGACCGTACCTGCTTCTATTTCGAGCGACGAACCATCGGTAATATACAACCACCCTTTCATCACATATACTCCCTTGGGCAACTTATAGTTTCCGTTTATCTCCATCTCATCCGCCCCATTGCCCAGCTGAGTACCGTTTTCAAACAGAATATCACTCAGATTATCTCCATCATCATCGCCGTTATCCCCATTACCGCCGTTATCATCACTACAAGCAGTAATTCCAAGGGTTAAGACAAGCATTAAAAGCATCTGCCATTTCTTCAAAATTGTTTTCATAACGATTAAAATTAACTTTTATAGATTACAAATGAATACTCACACTTAAGGTAAAGGATCTCCCCGGTGCAAAACGCTTTGTGGTTTGTTCCCTTTCCACGATCTGTCCATTCGCGTCTTCAAACCTGGGAAATTGTTTAAACACAGCATCCTGCCCGATGACGTCCTTCGCATTTAGTTTCACCTCTACTTGTTTTCCGAACTTTTTGCTCAATACAATATCGAGTGCATCATGAGGCATTTCGTACATATCCGGGATATCGTTATTGATAGATCCTCCCACACTCATATCCGACCGCCCGATTCCGACAATCCTTTTTCCTATCCGGTTATAAAGCACTCCGGCCATCACGCCTGCTTTTTCCGTCTGGTAAAACAACCCTGCATTCACCAGGTAAGGCGATTGGCCCTGCATCGGCCGGTCATGCTCCAGGCTATTCTCACTATCGAAAGAAACTTTACTCTTTATCCACGACCCATTCAGGTTCAACATAAAATTCCGCAAACCGATAAATTCCAAATCTTTACGAATATCTACCTCCACACCATAATTCCGGGCTTTATCGGCATTTTCAAAAGTATAGGTATAACTTCCGCCACCATCCCGGAAAGTCCATTCGATCGGATGCCGGAAATGCTTGTAAAACAAAGCTACAGATACCGATTCGCCACTAGCCGGATACCATTCGTAACGTAAATCCAGATTATGAATATAGGCCGGTTTCAAATCCGGATTTCCTTTTACATCACTGAACAATTCGAAATCTTCGTACACAGACGACGAAACTTCCCGAAATTCCTGCCGGTTCACCGACTTACCGTAAGCAAAACGGATCAATTGTTTATCTGTCAGATTATAACTGACATTCACAGAAGGGAAAAAATCGGTATTGTCAAAGTCAGTGTCTTTAGAAATCCAGGCATTCGAACTGATATAATTGGTCAGTGTCATATTCCTGTTTTCCAGCCGTACCCCTGCATAAACATTAAAACGCTGCCAGGGGATATTCAAAGCCAGATAAGCCGCATACAACAGATTATTCCCTTTATAACTATTTTTATTATCCGTATCATCATAGAGATAAAGCTTGTCAGCTCCGAAATTTTCTGCCTGCAAAATATTTTCCACCACCGGCTCATAAGCGAATCCTGCAGGCATATGATCTTCATAAAACCGGTAATAATAGGCCCGGTTTTTATAATCTCTCTTACAATACTCTCCATATACCCCCGCTTTCAGGGTCGGCGTAAATCCTCCGCTTTCATTGAAAAGATAATTGTAATTCGCACCGAAAGATACAATGTGTTCATCCAAACGCAGGAAATCCCTATAGATATCGTTTTGGTCGATCCTCATTTTTCCATAGTTCACATCCCCTACGATATCGTTTTGCTGACGCTCGATAATCCGCCTGTCCGGCTGGTTTTTATTTGCATACGAATAACCCAGATTCCAATCCAGTGTCCCTGCCGGCAAATCGTGGACTCCCGAAAATTGCCCACAATAGGTACTGCGGCTGCCATAAATATATTCTGCTTTTTCCTGAATATATAAAGAGCTGATATTCTGCCAACCACGACGTTCGGTATATCGGTTACTTCCCAATTGGTTAAAAATATTCCGGAAATAAAAACGGCTTTTACTCCCCGTAAAGGCCAGATTCAGCATCGCCCCCAACCTGGCGTTCCGGGTATATTGGTTATCGGTATATTTATACTGATAAATCGGCTCATCCTTTACTTTGTTATACACACCGAAACGGGAGTTTTCCATGCCGATATAACTTTTACCGGTATTGCTATAATTCAAGGCTCCGGTTAAAGCCAGTTTCCTGTCTTCTCCTCCCTTGAACACCTGGCCGAACATGAAAGAGAAACGCTGGTCGGGAAAGGGCTTTTTATGCCTCACTTTCCAATCATTGTTAAACCCCTGTTTTGTCATCTCTTCCACCGAAGCCGCATCTTCATTATCGAACACGCCTTTTATCCCCCCTTTTACCATTCGCATCCCATTGTCAAATCCAAGCCAATCGGTTGCACTTCCCTTATTGTATTTGAAATTCCTGAAATGAGTCCGATCATTCACACTAACCCCATAACTCAGCATATATTGATTTTTTTCAGGAGTATCTTTCGTACTGATTTTGATAAAACCTCCGGTAAAATCGGCCGGAATCTCCGGAGAAGGCGACTTCATGATCATAATATTCTCGATCTGGGCACTAGGAACGATATCGAAAGAAAAAGCCCTCGAATCCGCCTCCGAACTAGGAACAGCACTATTATTGATCCATACATTATTGTATCGCTGGGATAATCCCCGGGCAATAACGAACTTATCGTCGATAATCGATATTCCCGGAATACGTTTTACAACCTCCGAAGCATCCCGATCCTGGCTTTTGGTGATCAGCTGACTGGAAACCGCACTCATCACTACAGGCGAAGCCTTAACAGCATTCACCATGGCCACCTCGCTGTTCATCTTACGGACAGCCCGCACAGTCACTTCCTCCAATGCTTCGGTAGCAGCTTCCAGCACGATCTTCAGTTCCACGGTACGATCGTCCGTTATTTCAACCCCTTCCACCTTCAAAGTAGTATAAGACAGACAAGAAACATGTAGGTTATATTTCCCTGCCGGTATCCCGGAAATCGAAAAGCTACCATCCAGATCGGTAGCAGCCCCTTTCAGCGTCTGCTCGAGCATAACAGCAGCACCGATCACCGGTTCCCCACTGTTTTTATCCAATACTGTCCCTTTTATAATCCCTTCAGCTTTCAACAATGCTGTGGGACAGGCCAACCCGATAAAACCAAACAAACAGACCTTAAAAAACACACTTGACATCCAATTCATCATTTGCAATATTATATCTTAAATTCCATTGCAAAGATGAAAAGAGGATGTTACAGACTTGTAACGAAGCTGTTAAGTAAAAATGAATAGAAAAACAGGATTTTTCCGATTGGTCACATAAAAACGACATGCCGTTGTAGTATCGAAGTAATCTTCGGCCGTAGCTGACCGGCATTTATAGGCTTAGACATATAGGCATTAAAACCGTTGTCCATAGCCTTCTGTTCATCCGATGCATAAGCAAAAGCAGTCACCGCAATAATCGGCACTTGCAAAGAGAACTTCCGGATCTCACGGGTGGCTTCATAACCGTCCATCACCGGCATATTGATATCCATCAAAATCAACTGCGGTTCGTATTCCCGGTATAACTCAATAGCTTCCTTCCCGTTCCAGGCATGCAAAAGATGGTAATCCTTTCCCAATATCGATTCGATCAGTTTAAAATTACTCCCGTTATCCTCAGCCACCAAAATAGTCAGGGTCTTTTGTTCGATCCGCATAGGCTCGATCTTTTTTTCCGCCTGAAATTTTTCTGCCGGAGCAATAAAAGGCAGGGTAAACCAAAATGTCGCCCCTTCACCGGTTTCTGACTGTAAGCCGATTTCTCCCCCCATATGCTCTACCAACATTTGGCAAATCGAAAGCCCGAGGCCTGTCCCCTGAGCAAAGCTGTTCAGCTTGACAAAACGTCCGAAAACAGCATCCTGCTTATCCCGGGGTATCCCACAACCGGTATCCCTGACGTAAAAATACAACTGCCCACTCTCCCACAGTTGATAGCCGAAGCGGATACTTCCCTCTTCTGTAAACTTAATGGCATTGGTCACCAGATTGATGATCAGTTGGGACAAGCGGTTTCGTTCCAAATGGACATAACATTCCTGTAAGCCGGGTTCGAAACAAAGTTGCACTTCTTTGGCCGGATCTAATTTTAAACGCAGGGAATTTTCCAGTTCGTCCATCACTTTATTCAGCTCAAAATCAGAATAAACAAACTCCATCGTTCCTGCTTCGATCTTTGATAGGTCCAAAATATCACTGATCAGTTGCAACAACAAAGCATTGTTGTTCTCGATGATACTCACATACTCTTGTTTTTCCTGTCCCTCTTCAGCAGAAGCCAAAATTCCTGAAAAACCGACAATGGCATTCAATGGAGTCCGGATCTCATGACTCATATTGGCCAGGAAGGCCGATTTCAAACGGTTCGATTCCTCTGCCCGTTCCTTAGCCGACAATAATTCGGCTTCTATTCTTTTCCGCTCGGTAATGATCAGCGAAGAGCCAACCAAAGTCAGAGGCTTCCCATATTCATCACGGGTTTCGACTGCCGCCTGAGCTTCAACCCAATCTATCCGGTAATGGTCATTCACTTTGTCGATCACCCGGTATTCCTCTTTCACTTTTGCAATACGCCCTTCGATCAGGTCGGCATAAGCTTTCTTCACTTTCTCCAGATCTTCCTTATGGATTTTTGAAAAATATTGCCAGTCCGGCACAAAAAGTTGCTCTTCATCCACCTCCGTCTCCTCCCTGCTTAATTCGATTGGCCGGTTGACATCACAGAGAATCGTATGAGCCTGTAAATCCCACTTCCAGGGCACAATATTCGCAACATCCAATGCCATGGAAAGCTTTTGGTTGGTCAAGCCCAACTGTTTCTGGGCATGATGAAGCTCCGTACTATCCACGCAGAATATATCTACCCCATGGCCGTCTTCTGTGACATTTACTACGACGTCGTAAAAAATATCGATTTTTTTATAGTAATAGGGGAAAGTCACCGACCGTTTCTCCCAAAGAGCTATATTCACAAAATGCAGAAATTACGGCATCGACTCCGGAAAGACCTCACTCCCCAGTTTCCCGATAATCTCTTCCCGTTTGAAAAAATTATTTTCAAAATAACGATTTATATCTAAATATCTCGTATCGACAACCTTTCCTTCTGCATCCTTAATCAGCTCTTCATGCATATAAAGGATCGGCATATTATCGATCAGATCCAAGTACCTCTCATTGGCCTGCAATTCTCTGCGTTGTATCATTTTTATCTTTTCCAGTACCCGCAAACGATGATATTGGAAAATT
>ERZ856578.4266-NODE-4266-length-19641-cov-3.797434_pt1 | contig 19641 bp, 16 predicted proteins | sample MGYA00514384_ERZ856578 | MGnify/ENA primary metagenome ERZ856578 (study PRJEB29103, sample SAMN06111958) | human gut metagenome | biome: human gut; feature: ankylosing spondylitis patient; material: healthy_person | host: Homo sapiens | place: China:Hangzhou... | reverse complement strand
GGTTGACCGCGTTCATGGCGCCGACGATCACAAAAACGGCAAAGGGGATGAACCAGATTCCGAAATCCACCAAGCCGAGAAACGGCACCGACACCGCCGTGCCCCCCGCCATGTAGACCGACACCGCGTATCCTGCGCCCACCAGAAGCTGGGCGAAGAGCTTTTGCAGGCTGGTCAGGCCCAGGTTGCGTTTCTTGACCACCTTGATATAGTCGTCCAGGAACCCGATCCCTCCGCAGCACAACGCCAGGAGCGCGCCGGCCACCAGCTTTGTTTTGGCCTCATAGCTCCAGGCATCCGAGAACGGCTTGACCGGCAGGAAAAGCTGCGCCACCACGACGGCCGCCATCAGGGTGACGCAGGACGCCAGAATGAAAATCAGCCCCCCCATCGTCGGGGTTCCCTGCTTGTTTTTATGCCAGGCCGGCCCCACGTCCCGGATGGTCTGCCCGAATTTCAGCCGGTGGAGCAGCGGGATCATCACCTTGCCCAGCAGCGCCGACAAGAAAAACGAGACGAGCGCCGTACCCGATACCAGAATCAGGGTGGTCATATCCATTATAAAGACTCATTCCTCTCCCGTGGTCTGGAAAATCCTTCCGGGGATCCGCACGGCGGCTCCTACTCGTCCGCGGACGCGGCCGGTGCCATCTGCGCGAGCGCCTCGGCCACGACCTCCCGTTCGTCCAGGTGGACGATACCGTCGCGCAGGACCTGGTAGGTCTCATGCCCTTTACCCGCGAGCAGGATGGTATCCCCGGATTTTGCATTGTGGATCGCCCAGCGAATGGCCTCCACCCGGTTGGCCACGACGGTATAGGGGGTCTTGCTGTCCGCGAGTCCCGCCAGGATATCGTCGATGATCGCCTGCGGATCCTCGCTGCGGGGGTTATCCGACGTAACCACCAAAAAATCGGACAGTGCTGCGGCCGCCTTGCCCATCTTGGGCCGTTTGGTCTTATCCCGGTCCCCGCCGCAGCCGAACACCGTCACCAAACGGCCGGTCTTGCATTCCCGCAGGGCTCCGCAGATCTTTTCCAGGCCGTCGGGGGTGTGCGCATAATCGATGACAACGGTGAAATCCCGTCCGGTCGGCACCACTTCACAGCGTCCCTTGACACCGGCGGCTTTTCCGAGGGCATCCACGACCGGCTGGAAGGGCAGGCCGAGCGTCAAGGCACAAGCCGCCGCGCCCAGGGCGTTATACACGGAGAACCGTCCCGGGACCGCAAGCCGCACCCGGCCGATCACCCCCGTGCCGACCAGTTCGAAATCCACCCCGTCCGGCCTCTGCCGGATATTGCGGGCCGTGTAGTCGGCCGCGTCGTTCCCCGCCGAGAACGTGACCGTCTTGCACTCCAATCCTTCCCGCATCGGCCCGTACCAGGCGTCGTCCTGATTGAGTATAGCTGTTTTGCACAGGGAAAAGAGGCGCTTTTTGGCGGCGAGGTAGTTTTCCATCGTCCCGTGATAGTCCAGATGGTCCTGGGTGAGATTGGTGAAAATCCCGGCGTCGAAGGTGCAGCCCTCCACCCGGTCCTGGTCGAGCGCGTGGGAGGAGACCTCCATCACCGCGTAGCCGCAGCCCTCCGCCACCATCAAGGACAGCATGCTTTGCAGGTCGTAGGGATCGGGGGTGGTGTGCCCGGAGGCCAGCACCCGCTCCCCAATCATATTCTGGATGGTGCCGATCAGCCCCACTTTCTCGCCGTTCGCCTCGAGGATGCTTTTGAGCAGATAGGTGGTAGTCGTCTTGCCGTTTGTCCCCGTCACGCCGATCATCCGCAGGCGCTCCGCGGGATTCCCGAACCAGTTGGCGCACATCCGGGCCCAGGCCCGGCGTCCCGACGCCACCAGCACCTGAGGGACGCCGTCCGCGACCCCCAGCTCCACAGGATGCTCGGCCACGATGACGGCGGCGCCGTTTTCCACCGCCTGCCGGACATACTCATGGCCGTCCACAGCGGTCCCGCGGATGCAGACAAAAGCGAAACCCGGCTCGACGCGGCGTGAATCGCAGCTCAGGCCCTTTAGTTCCTCCCGCTCCGGGAAAGGGCCCGGCAGGACGCCGGTACCCCTCATCAACTCACAAAGTTTCATAACCAGACACCATCCTATCTTTCATGGCGGGAAAAGGCTGCCGGCCCGCCGCTTTTTATTCCACCGTATCCTGGTACAGCACGTCGATGCGCACCACCGTACCGGGCGGCGCATTCGTTTCGGCCTCCACCGACTGGGCGCGTACCACCGCCTGCCCGTCCCGGTCATCCAGGCCCGCAATAATCAGGTTGAGCCCAGCGCCGACGGCGGCGCTGTTGGCCTCGGCGAGGGTCATGCCCACAAAATTCGGCACTGCGGTCGTTTCACTCCCGTCGGTTCCCTCCGTATAGAGCACCACCGTGCCGTTCTTGGGCATGGGCGCGCCCGCCTCGGGAACCTGCCGGAGCACCTCTCCACCGCTTCCTACCAGCTTCGCCTGCAACTGCACGCTCTGGAGCTGGTTTTGGGCGGCCGCCACCGAGGAACCTGTCACGTCCGGCGCCGCCCGGTTCATGGAGGTGATTTCCTCTTCGGTGTACTGAGGCTCCACCCCCAGATAGGGCAATGCCTCGGACAGAATCTTCTGCGCCACCGGGGCGGAAAGCTGGCCGCCGTAGCGGATGGCGGTCTGGGGCTCGTCGATGAGGACGAGGACTGCCAGACGGGGCTCATAGGAGGGGGCGAAGCCTCCAAAGGACGCCACCACATTCTTGCGTGCGCCCTCCCCCGCCGCCTGATCGGTCTTGACGGAGGTGCCGGTCTTGCCGGCCACGTGATAGCCGGGGACGTACGCATTTTTGGCGCCGATTTCCACGACCCCCTCCATCATGGCAGCCATCCGTTTGGCGGTATCCTCCGAGATGACCGTACGGCGCACGGTCGGCTGGATCTCTTCGACGACGTTCCCATTCTCGTCCAGGATCTGCCGGACGACATAGGGCTGCATCAGCCGCCCGCCGTTCGCCACACAGGCGAGGCCGGTGATCATCTGGATGGGTGTGACCTTGAAGGTTTGCCCAATGGCGGAGGTCGCCACGTCCACCGGACGGATGCTTTCCTCCACATGGTAGAGGGTGGGGGTGACCCGCGCCTCTCCCAGCATATCGATGCCGGTCAGCTCGGTAAAACCGAACGCGGCGTGATACTGGCAGAACAGGTGCCCGCCGATCATGCCGCCGAGCGTCATGAAGGCCGGATTGCAGGAATGGGCGATGGCCTCGGCAAAGGTCTGGTCCCCGTGGCTGCGGGGATAGACGTGGCATTTCATCGGCTTGACGCCCGGCATCGTATAGGTGCCGCGGCAGAAGAAGTGGGTGTTTTCGGTGACCAGCCCTTCCTGGACCCCTGTCGACGCCGTGAACACCTTGAATACCGAGCCCGGCTCGTAGAATTCGGAAATCGGTTTGTTCTTCCACTGCTTCTGCAGGGCTTCGAGCACGGCGGCGTTCTGCTCGTCTCCGGACAGCAGGGCAATCTGGGCCGCGGTGTCGGGGTTGGCGATTACCCGGGGGTTGTTGAGGTCGTAATCCCCTTTGGTCGCCATGGCGAGGATGGCGCCGGTCTGCACATCCATGACGATGGCCGCGCCGCGGTTGGTCGCCCCGGTCTCCCGGACGGCGATCTCGAGGTATTTCTCGGTGATGCGCTGGATGGTCTCGTCAATGGTGAGAACCAAGCTGTTGCCCGCCTTCGCTTCGATGGTGCTTTCATACCGCAGTTCGTTCGGCATGGCGTCGCCCCAGCCGTTTTTGGCCGTCACCACCCGGCCGGCCTTGCCGGCGAGCTGGCTGTCGTATTTAGCCTCCAGCCCTTCCAGGCCGTAATTGTCGGTGCCGGTAAAACCGAGCACGCAGGAGAGGACGCTGCCAAGCGGATATTCCCGCTTGTAATCCTGGATGACCCGGAATATTCCGGTGAACTGGTGTTCCTGCACCCAGTCGATGAAGGTATCGCAGAGGGAATGGTCGATTTTGGCTTTGATCACCTCATACAGGGAGGTCTTTTTCCCGGTTTTTTTGTACAGCGCGTCCCGGTTGATCTCCAGCAGAACCGACAGCTCATCCGCGATCAGGGTGCGGGTGGCCTCGTCCGGGATCTCGCTCGGGGCCATGATGATGGTCGCGACCTCTTTGGTCTGGGCGAGCACCTCCATGTTGGTATCATATATGAGCCCCCGTTTCGGGGATATGATGCTGTTGGACATTTGCTGTTCCATGGCCCGTTCCTGCCAGACGGCGTATTCGCCGATCTGGATGACGGCGAGCTTGCCGCCCACCGCTCCGAAGCAGAGACAGACGGCCGCGAGGATCAGCAGCGAGCGCCGCCACGTCTGCCTGGATGGGGCCTTGATTGACACGTCCTGTTGATGAATCGCTTTTTTCATAAACAGGTCGCCTCATATTCTTCATGATCAAAAATCGCGTCGCTAATGCACGGTGTCCTCATAGATGAATTCCACATTGACCACCGTCCCCTTGGGGACTTTGGAGCCTGGCGCCACCGATTGGCGAAGCGATTTGGGCTCGCCGTCGCCGGCGGTGATGCCGGAGAGCTGGACATTGATCCCGGCCGAAGAGGCGGATTGGTTGACCTGTGCGACGGTCTTCTCCCGGAAATCCGGTACCGTCGTGGTCACGGTGGGGGTTTCGTCGGTATACAGCCAGACGGTGCCGTCCTTTGGGATGGAGGAGCCGGACTCCGGAATCTGCCGGATCACCGTCACCCCTTCACCCACTACTTGGGATTTAAGGGATTTGGTTTTCAGGGAATTTTCCGCCTCAGCGGTGGTCATGGAGGTCACCCGCGGCACCGTGCGGTTCAGTTCGGCCAGTTCCTTCTCGGTGTACCGCGGCTCGATGCCGAGATAGGGCAGGATGCTCTCAAGGATCTTTTTCGCCACCGGCGCCGCGACGGCGCCGCCTGATTTTTTGTTCGGCTCATCCACCATGACGAGCACCGCCACCCGCGGATTGTCCGCCGGGGCAAAACCGCCGAAGGAGGCCACCACTTCCACATCCTTGCCGGTCGGATCGTTTTCGTCCTTCATTTCGGTTTTCTCGGACGTCCCGGTCTTCCCGGCCACCCGGTAGCCCGACACATAGGCGTTTTTGATAGCCCCTCCCGATACGGCGTTTTCCAGCATGGCCGCCATCCGCTTGGAGGTATCTGCCGAGATGACCTGCCGCTTGACAGCGGGCTCGGTATTGGACACCACGTTCCCGTTGCTGTCCAATACCTGCTGCACCATATAGGGCTGCATCAGGTATCCGCCGTTTGCGATCGCCGCGAGGGCCGTCACCATCTGCAGCGGCGTGACCTTGAAGGTCTGGCCGATGGACGAGGTCGCCAGGTCGACCGGCTTGATATCCTTCTCATCATGATAGAGGCCCGGTGTCACGAGCGGTTCGCCGAGCAGGTCGATCCCGGTTCTCTGGGTAAAGCCGAAGCCGGTGTAGTATTTGAAAAACAAATGGGCACCGATCTGGTTTCCCAGCGTCATAAACACCGGGTTGCAGGAATTGGCAATGGCCTGGACAAAATTCTGATTGCCGTGATTCTGGGGGTACACGTGGCAGCGCATCGGCTTGACGCCGGGCAGGGTGTAATACCCCTGGCAGGTAAACCGCGAATCCTCACTGACGATCCCTTCCTCCAGCCCGATGGAGGCGGTGACGGTCTTGAAAACCGAGCCCGGCTCGTAAAAGTCGGAGACCGCCTTGTTCCTGTACTGCTCGTTGCGGGCTTTGACCAGGGCCGCGGATTGCTCGTCGCCGGAGAGCTGCGCAATCTGCGCCGCCACGTCCGGATCGGCGATGGTCAGGTAGTCGTTTGGGTTATAGTCCTTTTTCGTGGCCATGGCCAGGATGGCACCGGTCTGCACATCCATGACGATGGCGGCGCCCCGGTTCTTCGCCGCGTATTGGTTGATGGCCTCTTCCAGGTATTTTTCCGTGATCTGCTGGATGGTCTGATCCACCGTCAGCACCAGGGAATACCCGTCCTCCGCGTCCACGGTATTCTCATAGGGCAGGCGGGTGGGCAGCTCGTCGCCCCAGGCGTTGAGCGCCGTCACCAGCCGGCCCGGAGTGCCGGACAGCACCTCGTCGTACTTGACCTCCAGGCCCTCTTTGGCGAGATTGTCCGCCCCGACGAAGCCCAGCACGCTGGAGAGCAGGTTGTTCATGGGGTATTCCCGCTTGTAGTCGGTGATCACCCGGAATACGGCGCCAAGCTTCTTCTCCTCCACCCAGTCGATGAAGGTGTCTCCCAGCGATTTGTCGATTTTGGCTTTGACCACCTTGTACTGGGATGCGCTGTCCGACGCCTGCTCCCGCAGTTTCTCCCGGTCCACGTCGAGCAGGGTCCCGAGCTCCTCCACGATCATCTCCCGCGTTTCCTCGTCCGGAATATTTTTCGGGGACATAATCACCGTGCAGACTTCCCTGGTCAGGGCCAATATCGACATATTGGCATCGAAAATCTGCCCGCGGTTGGGGGAAATCGTGATGTCGCTGAGCTGCTGGGTCACGGCTCCGCGCTGCAGATATTCCGACTGCAGGATCTGCAGGGAAAAGAGCTGGGCCGTCACCCCGCCGGAGCAGAGGATGACCAGCACCACCATGACCACCAGCACCCGGCGGCGCATCTGCCGCGTGAGCGTTTTGGTCGCGCCCTGTTTTTTTGGTTCTGTTTTTTTGACCTTGGTTTCTTTTGACACGTCCCATACCTCACAGAATCCGTCGAATCCGGGCGAATTCTCCGGATAAGAAAAGGAGAGTCAAGACTTCCATCCCAACTCTCGGCTCCTATCCATTTCGCCCGCGGCGAAGTTCCTATCTCATACTTATGCCTCAAACGAACAAGTATGCCTTCTCCGGGCAGAAAAGCGGGGGCCGCGGCTTAGGAACCGCCTCCGCCGCCGAAAAAGCCCGCGATGGCATCCCATACCGATTCCCAAAATCCGGGTTCAGTCCCATCCTCGCCGGCATCGGCGCCGGCGTCTTCCACCGTAATATAGGCGATTTGCCCCGGCTCCATTTTCTGCATGCCGTTGGCCTTCGCGTATTCCTCCACGCTTTTGGCGGAGGTACGGGCCGCCAGCTCGCTTTCCAGGCGCTTGGTTTCGCTGATGACCTGGTTGAGCTCCGCCTCCTTGCGGCTTTTTTCGCTGTTGAGCTCGGTCAGACGGACACGGCTGGAAATGAGCAGCCCGACCACGGCCACCACCGCCGCCGCCGTGAGCAGCGTCAGGGCCGTGTTGAGGAACGACTGAACCCTGGCGCGGCGGCGTGCCTCTTTGACCGCTTTTTTATTCGGTTTCAGGGCGACCAGCTTCGGCTCCCGCGGTTCAAACAGCGAGAGGTCATACGCTTCGGATCCGTTGGGATTCACCATGACGGCTGCTCCTTTCTCACGGCCGTGTCCAGGACACTACCGATATCGTTCATGACACTTTCGGATGCACCGCAGCTTGGCACTGCGGCTTCGGGGATTCTCCTCCAGCTCCCGCTGCGAGGCGGTCGCGGGACGGCGCAGGACCGGCTCGGCCGCCGGTGTCCTCCCGCAGACGCAAACCGGGAAGTCGGGCGGGCAGGTGCAGCCCTTCCGCCATTCGGCAAAACGCTGCTTGACCATCCGGTCCTCCAAAGAATGAAAGGTAATCACCGCCAGCCGTCCACCCTCGTTCAGGCAGTCGAATGCGGCGTCCAGTCCTTCCGACAGGCGGTCGAGTTCCCCATTGACCGCGATGCGCAGCGCCTGGAACACGCGGCGGGCGGGATGCCCATCCCGCCGGGCCGCCGCCGGAACGGCCCCTTTGACCAGTTCGGCCAAGGCGCCGGTGGTATCGACCGGTCCGCTCTCGCGCGCCCGCACAATGGCGCGGGCGATGCGGCGGGCAAACGGTTCCTCCCCGTATCGGGAAAAGAGCGCGGCGAGTTCCTGTTCGGGCAGGACGGCTATGAGATCCGCCGCCGTCTTGCCGCTTTTGCTCATCCGCATGTCCAGCGGCGCGTCGGCGTGATAGGAAAACCCTCTTTCCGGGGTATCGAGCTGATGGGAGGAAACCCCGATATCCAGCAGGATCCCGTCCACTCCCCCAATCCCAAGGCCGAGGAGCACCTCCCGCATAGCGGCGAAATTGGAACGCACCACCGTCGCGGGCAGCCCCCGCAGGTGCGCCGACGCCTCTTCCACGGCGTCGGGATCCTGATCCAGGGCGATCAGCCGCCCGTTTTTCAGTCGGGAGGCGACGGCAAAGGCATGTCCGCCCCCTCCCGCCGTGCCGTCGAGATACGTCCCGTCCGGCCGGACATCCAGGGCGGCCAGCGTTTCCTCCAGCAGGACCGGGCGGTGATAGCCGCCGATCGGTTGCTCCATCTCCCGTCCTCCCGCAATCAGAATCCGAGCTCCATGAACTCCGCCTCGACCTCGTCGGAGGTCATGGCGCCGATGTCGTCCTCATACGCGGCCGGGTTCCAGATTTCGGCCCGGTTGCCCGCGCCGATAACCAGCGCTTCCTTCTGCAGATCGGCGTAGGCGAGCAGGTGCCGGGGGAGCAGAATCCGCCCCTGGGCATCCACCTGCACATCGGTGGCATTTGCCGACAGATAGCGCTGCAGCTTGCGGGCCTTGGTCATCGGCATCTGTGCGAGCCCTTCCTGCAGCTTGTCCCATTCCCCCATGGAATACAGGCAGACGCAATGATCCATCACGGCCGCGGCGATAAAGGCATCGCCCAGCTTCTCCCTCAGCTTAGCAGGCACGAAAATGCGCCCCTTCGCGTCGATATTGTGTTCATAGCGTCCGTACAGCATAGTTCGTTCCTCTGGCCCTGCCAGGGCCGGTTGGGGGATGCGGTCCGCGGCAGTGGTGGAAAACTCGGTGGAAACTGTTGAAATTCACCACAACCCACCACTTAGATGCACTTTTCACCACTTGCATCCATTATATAGGCTCTTAGCGGAAATTGCAAGGGCTCGCTCTAAAAAAATGGAGAAGAATTTGTGAGAGTTTCCAAGAAATTTCTTCCTTTCCCCTTGTTCTTCTTTCTATTCCCCGCCGAAAGCCGGCGAACCGCCGGTATACGGCGGACATCGGGTCGTATTTCCGGACTGAAACAGACAGGCGCACCCCCTTTTTTCGCCGAAACCCTTGCGAAACCGGCGTGAACCGTTTAAAATAAGGCCATATGCCGTATGAAATGAGGTTGAATCGATGCAGCGTATCCCGCTTACATCCGACGCCGTGACCTTCCACGGCCGGATCGTCCCCGAGGGCGAGGGGCTTTGGCTCGGCTGGACCAACACAGGAATTTCCTTCCGCTTTGAGGGCCGTCACGTGGCGTTCCGCTTCGCCCTCCCCCCGGCGGGGCAGGTACCATATGTGGGTATCCTGGTGGATGAGGAACCCCGCCGGATGCTGCCGGTGGAGGAAGGGCGCCTGACGCTGGAAATCCCGCTGCACTCCCCGGGCGAACACCGGATCCGTCTGATCAAAATGACCGAATTGCTCGACGATATCTCCCTGTATTTGGGGGGAGTGGCTCTCGATGACGGGGCCCGACTCCTTCCCCCGCCGCCCCTGCCCTGCCGCCGTCTGGAATTCATCGGCGATTCGATGACCTGCGGGTTTGGGAACCTGAGCGCCGGCCCCCAGGAGCCCTTCTCCCCGACGACGGAAGACTCCACCCAAACCTACGCGGCGCTGACCTCCCGCCATTTCGGTGCGGACACCCGCTATCTCTGCCGTTCCGGCCGGGGAATCATCAGCGACTGTGAAGGAAGCCGGGCGCAGCCGGTCCCCCGTTGGTTCTTCGAAACCTCCCTGACCCACCCGCAGCCATGGGACTTTTCCTCCTGGCAGCCCGACGTGGCCGTGATCAATCTGGGGACGAACGACCGCAACGGCGGTGTTTCACAAGAGGAATTCACCGCCGGAGCCGTGGCGTTCCTCCGCCGGATCCGCGGCGTGTATCCTAATGCCCGGCTGCTGTGGATGTATGGGCTGATGGACGAGGACTTCATCCCCGCTGTCAAAGAGGCTGTCGAAACCGTCCGTGCGGAGGACCCGCTTGTGGACCTGCTGCTGGTCCCGTCGATTTATCCCCATCCCGAAGAACAGGGTGCCTGCAACCACCCCAATCTCGCCGCGCACGCCCGGGCGGCCCGGGCCCTGATAACGAAAATCGCCAAGCAGACCGGATGGGCGGCCCGCCCCTCCTTCTGGCCCTGAGGTGTCGTTTGAAAGAAAGGCGTCCACCTTTCTTTCAAACGGGTCTTTGTGTCTTTCCGGCTGAAACAGCCAGAATTTCGGCTTCGCCGAAACCGGTACAACGTCCCTATCCTCGGGGATTTTAGTCCCCGTATACCCTGCCGATTCAGGCGCCTGTGTCCCCGCCGAGGCCATATCCGGAAAGGAGATGCGTTTTGATGACCGCAGACGAATACATCACCCGCTGGAAGGCGGAGGAACAGGCGGCCCATATCCGGGGGTGGGACTTTTCCCCTATCCATTCCCGCTATACGGCCGAAACCGATTTGCCGTGGGATTACGAGAACATTGTGCGTTCCCATCTGGAGGAAACGGCGGCACTGCTGGACATGGACACGGGCGGCGGCGAATTTCTGCTGTCCCTGGGGCATCCCCCGGACAAGACGAGCGCGACGGAAGGATATCCTCCCAACGCCGCGCTGTGCCGGCAGACGCTGGCTTTTCGGTCGACGCCTGTGCCGACCGGCTGCTGCAGGCGCAGGGCATTCTTGAGGAACGCGGCGCCATCCAGGGAACGATCCACCGGTATCTGATCGTGGCCCGCCGGACGGGGGCCCAAAGCAAAACCGAATGAGGGGGGATGGAGATGGGGCGTCATCTCGCGACTTTTTCCTTCAGCCATCGCTTCTTCACCGAAATCTACCAGCCGGGAAGGTTGGAATTTCAGAAGAAGGGGCTGACGGCCTTCTGGCTGGGGGATGTCCTGTTTTCCTTAGAGTACAAGGACCTGCTGCATGTCGAGATCACGGGCCGCTTTCCCCATTGGGTCAAAATCGTCGGAACGGATTCGTTTCTCTATGTACAGGCGGGATCCTACAAGGCCCTGTGCCGCGAAGTCGAGGCCCGGGGCATCCCGATCAAGAAAGTCCGGCGGTTTCGGGACTAAGGGGTCCAGGGACGGCTGTAGCGGCACCGGATCCATGAAGAATATCGGAATTATGGAAAGGAGGCGGGGGATGACCCGGCTGAATTACACCGTACCTCCCGCCTATGACGGCGCGCGGGTACAGGATTTCCTGCGGCGGGACTGCGGCCTGTCCTGGCGGATGGTCGTACGGCTCAAGGGAGTGGCGGGAGGCATCACGGCCGACGGCGTCCCGATGCGGAGCATCGACCGGTTAAGGGCCGGGCAGACGGTGGTCCTCACCTTTCCGGAAGACCACGTGCGCATCGAGGGAATGGAGATGCCGCTGGCGGTGGTGTATGAGGACGCCCACCTGCTCATGGTGGACAAGCCGCCCTACCTCGCGGTGCACCCTTCCGCCGGCAAGCCGGACCCAACCCTCGCCAACGGCGTCGTCGCGTATTATGAAAAAAAAGGCGAGGCCGCGTCCTTCCGGCCGGTCAACCGGCTGGACCGTAACACAAGCGGCCTGCTTCTCGCGGCCAAGGATCCCCACACGGCCTTCCTGCTGACACGGAAACCGGAAAAGGTCTATCTGGCCGTGGTTTTCGGCCGCCTGGAGGGGGAAGGGACCATCGACGCCCCCATCCGGGTAAAGGAGGGCTGCTGCATCACGAGAGAAGTGGGGCCGGGCGGCAAAGAGAGCGTGACCCACTGGCAGGCGTTGGCATCGGATGGGAAGCTCACCCTGCTGCGGCTGCGGCTCGAGACGGGACGTACCCACCAGATCCGGGTGCATATGGCCTACATTGGACACCCGTTGGTGGGAGATACGATGTACGGTACGGATGAAACCTTCCTCCCCCGCCATGCCTTGCACTGTTCCGAAATGGCGTTTGCCCATCCGCTGACCGGAGAACCACTGCATTTCGTTAGTCCGCTGCCCCCGGATATGGAGCGTCTTTTAGAGGAACGGGGCTTGCCCTCTCCGCCGCTCCGCGGATAGGCGCAAAGAGTTTTCTTAAGATTTTCGGAAGGGTCATGACGGGACGGCGCGGATGGTGTATAATGGCGGTATCGAAATCCGGGGGAGGAATGGACATGCCGGCGATGATCGCGCACTATCTGTTTGCACAAAGAGTGTTTTCCAAACTGAAAAAAGCGGGCGTGACACCCGAGGCCCCGGCCATGGCGGCCGTGGGCGCGCAGGGTCCCGATATTTTCTTCTTCCACCGGGTGCTCCCCTGGGAGCCGGGGACCAGCTTTGCCAAACAAGGGAGTTTGCTACACAAAATCAGTCCCGCGAAGCTGTTTGAAGCCTTCCGTGCCGGCATCAACCGGGCCTCCGCCGAAGACCGCGCCGCCATGACCGGATACGTCCAGGGCTTTTTCTGCCATTACGCGCTCGACCGTGCGGTGCATCCCTTCGTCTATTACTGGCAGGAGGAGCTTCGCCGGGAGCAGCCGGGATATGGGTCCACCGCCCATCAGTACCATTTCCGGATCGAGAGCGCGCTCGACACCATCACTCTGCGCAGGGAAACCGGCAGGCTGGTACGGGATTTCAAACTAGCTTCGGTCATTCCGGCCGAATCGGCCGGGGGATGGCCGGCGCTCGGCCGTCTCTATCAGCCGGTGTTCGCCCGTCTGTTAGGGCGGCCGGAGGCCACGGCGGCACAGATTGCCCTGGCTCCGAAGGATATGCGCCATGCGGTTTCGCTGATGACCGACCGGACCCAGGTCAAACGGCGCCTGCTCCTCACCCCGGTGGAAAAGCTGGCCCGCAAAGGGGCCTTCGCCACCTCCCTGATGCGTCCGGCGGACACGGGTGACTGGGACTATGCCAACGAAAGCCACGCCCGCTGGGTGAATCCCTTTGACGAGGCGTATGAAAGCACCGACAGCTTTTTTGAGCTGTATGACCTGGCGGCCTGCGAAGCGACCGACATGATCCTCGCCTTCCTCGACGCGCTGCCGGACGGCGCATCCATGGCGGATATCACACAGGACCGGGGATTCGCGAGCGATCTGCCGGGCGTATATGAAGTGCGCCTATAATTAATAAGGAAAGAAAGGACAAGGAGCTTGAAACGGATTGCCAGCTTTGAGGTGGATCACACCACCCTTACCCCGGGGCTGTATCTTTCCCGGGCCGACGGGGACGTGACGACATACGACCTGCGCTTCGTGCGCCCCAACACCCCGCCCTTCTTGCCGAACGCGGTCATGCATACCATCGAACACCTCTTCGCCACCTATGTGCGCAACAGCACGCTGTCGGAGGGCGTGATCTATTTTGGGCCGATGGGCTGCCGGACAGGCTTTTATTTCCTGACTAGGGGGCTGTCCCACCGGCAGGTGATCGGACTGACCAGGGAAGCCCTCGCCTTCATCGCCGCCTTCGAGGGGGAGATTCCGGGGACGACGGCCGCTGAATGCGGCAACTATCGGGAGCACGACCTGGAAGGGGCGCGCCGGGCCGCCGCCGGGATGGCGGCGCTCCTGGCAGACTGGAAAGAGGAAGCGCTTTCCTATTCGACAGAAAAGTGATGTGTACATTGCATTGAAACAATTGTCTTTGTTGAGGGAATTTTAACAAAACACAACAAACATCCTGAAAAAGGGTTGCAAGTTTGTAACATTCCGAGTATAATGATACTCAAGTTGTTACAAACTTGTAATTTTTATGCTTTATCTCCGGGACAGGCTCCGGTCTTTTCCGATCCATGATGAGATCGGGCTCTCCGCAACAGGGTCCGAGATGCTGAATGTAAGGAAGTGTATTCCCTCTTATGACGACTCCTCGCAAACAGCGGCCCGCCGACGCCGCCTATAAATTGAAAAAAAACATGCGGGCGCTGTGGTCTGCCGCGGCCCGTTTCTTGACCGCCATCCTTCCAGCCGCAGCCGGAAAGGCCCTGCACGCCGGTTATGTGCTCTGCTATACGGTAGGGGTGCATACCCTGCGTGTAGGCAAACGGAGCGGCCGTCTCATGGGCCGTATCCTCCGCCCTGCCGGCCGTCTGGCATATAAGGCGGCGGACAAGCTGCTGCTGCGCCATCTGCGTGCGATGCGCCAGGAGCTCGGCCGGATGCGCGAGGGCTTCGTCCTTGCTGGCCGGAGGCTGAAGGAGGCGTATCGCCGCCATCCCCTGCTTGTGATCCCCCAGGCGCTCTGCCTGCCGGTCAAAGCGCTCCGCCGCCACCGCAAAGCCGTGGCCAGCACCTTCAACCTGCTGGCGCCGGCCGCCGCCGTGATGGTGCTGGTCCTGACCCTGCAGTTTTGGAGCAGCGCGACCTTCGCGCTGGCCCTCGAATACGACGGCCGCACACTCGGCTATATCGCGGATGAATCCGTCTATGACGCCGCTGCTTCTCTTGCAAACGGCCGGGTCATCAACGCCGACAATTCATTCAGCGTGGAACGGGTGCCCAAGCTGACCCTCACGCTGGTCAATAAAGACGACATTCTCGACGAGGCAGCGGTCTGTGACCGTATCCTCGACACCGCCGGCGACCGCCTTTCCGAAAGCTCCGGCCTTTATGTGGACGGGGCGTTCGTCGGGGCCCTCCCCTCCCGCGCGCTGCTCGAAGAATCGATGGACGCGGCCCTCTCCGCGCGGCTGAACGGGTCGGAGACAGGCAGCGCCGCCTTTGTGCAGGATGTCCAGCTGGTGGACGGCCTCTATCCGGTTTCGGCGCTGGTCGGGACCGAGACCATGGACGGCTATCTCCGTCAGCTGCCGGTCAAGGTGACGTCGTATATCACCTATGAGGAACCCATCGCCTATGCTTCCACCACCCAGGAGCTGTCTTCCCAGCTGCTCGGGTACCGCTCCGTCAAAACGAAAGGCGTCAACGGCGTGCAGTCGGTGACGGCGGAGGTCGTCACGATCGACGGCGTGGAGCAGTCCCGCACCGTGGTTTCCACCTCCGTGATCAAAGAGCCGGTGAACGAAGTCATCGCGGTCGGCGGCAAGAAATACAACGACGTATCGGTCGCGGGCGACGGCAAATCCACGGGTGCCTTTGTCTGGCCCCTGCCGGCCACCAAGCAGATCAGCTCGTATTTCGGCAGCCGCTGGGGTTCCACCCATGGTGCCATTGATATTTCCAACGGCCGGGTCTACGGCAAACCCATCATCGCCTCCGATGGCGGCAAGGTGGTGGAGGCCGGCTGGCATTACAGCTACGGCTATTATGTCCTGATCGACCACGGCAACGGCTTCAAAACCCGGTACGCCCATTGCAGCAAGCTCAACGTCAAGGTGGGCCAGCGGGTGGCCCAGGGCGAATACATCGCCGACGTGGGCAATACCGGAAACAGCTACGGCGCGCATCTGCATTTCGAGATCATCAAAAACGGCAAGCTGGTCAACCCCCTGAACTACGTCAACCGATAACGCCGCTTTCAGCGCCGCCGGGAAACCGGCGGCGCTTTTTCGCTGTTTATCCGGGCCGTAAAAAAAGCAACTGGGGCCCTTGCCATTTCCGCGCACAAGGAGTAGAATGGCGGTGAATCCAACGCGTGTATGAACGCAGATAAGGAGGATCGACATGAACAAAAAGCGTACAGTGCCGGTGGCCCTGCAGCTCTATTCGGTTCGGGGCGATATGGAACAGGATTTTGAAGGGACCCTGCGGGCCGTCGGGGAGATGGGCTACGACGGGGTGGAGCTCGTCGGCCTTTACGGCCGGAAACCGGAGGCCGTGCGGGAAGCCGTGGCCGCCGCGGGGCTCGTCCCTGTCAGCGCCCATGTGCCCTATGCCGAAATGGCGGCGGATCCGGATGGGGTGATGGCCGCTTACGCGGCGGCCGGATGCGCTTATATCGCGGTACCGTATCTCGAGGAGGCCTGCCGCCCGGGTCACGACGGATTTTCCGACGTGATCGCCGCCCTGCCGAAGCTGGGCGAGGCCGCCGGACGGGCGGGGCTGACCCTGCTTTATCACAATCACGATTTCGAATTTACAAAGGTTGAGGGGCAGTACGGACTGGATTTGATGTACCAGCGGGTTCCCGCCTCGCTGCTACAGACCGAGCTCGACACCTGCTGGATCAATGTCGCGGGGGAGGACCCGGCCGCCTATCTCGCCAAATACACCGGCCGCGCGCCGGTTGTCCATCTGAAGGACTTTGTACTGGAAGGCCGGAAGCCCGCCCATATGTATGACCTGGTCGGGCTGGAAAACGAGAAAGTCCCGGCGGAGGGAGAGGGCTCCTTTGCCTTCCGTCCCCTGGGCCACGGGATGCAGGACATTCCCTCCATCCTCGAGGCGGGGAAACGGGCCGGCGCCCGCTGGTTCGTCGTGGAGCAGGATGAGCCCAGCCTGGGTCTCTCTCCCCTCGAATGCGCGCGCCGCAGCCTCGAGACCCTCGATGCGTTGGATTGGTAAGGGCCTTCGGGGCGGTGTGGCGCCGCTGGAGACTGTGAAAACCGCCCGGCATTCCTATAAGGAATGCCGGGCGGTTTCGTCCTTTCCGTTCTACTGTATTTCCTGTTCAAGCCTGTCAAACTCTGGCGTGCTGAAGAACTCCCCGAGAGTGATGTCCAGCCCATCACAGATTTTCTTCACAGTCGCGACTTCGGGGCTTTTGCTTTTTTCACCCAGAATACTATATATGGTCGATTTGTCCAAGCCACAAGCCATGGCCAATGCATAGGGAGACAGTCCCTTTTTCGCACAAAGCTCCGTAATACGGAAACCAATGGTTTCTTTCAGTGTCATACCGCGCACTCTCCTTCACGAGGTGTTTCCCTAACTCGACCAAGACAACCGATGGATGGGATTTCTGCCAAAGTTGTCTCTCTTCTCAAGCCAAAAACTGGCCTGCGGGCCACCTCCTTTTGCCCGAGCTTCAGCTCGTAAGCAATAAGGAGGCAAAAATGCTTCCGGGGTTCCCCCGGACCCCGCGGTTTTCTTTTTAGGAAAACCGGCATTAACGCGGCCGCCTGAGCCTGCCGAATATACATAGGAGGCTGGATCTCGGGCTCGGGAGGTTCACTCCCCCAAAAAACGCACCATCCCCCGGGCCGCAGCCCTTACTTGTATAAGGCTGGTTCAGGCAGCATGGCCCGTGTCGATTTTCATAGAGAGAAAATCGACAAAATCACCCGGGGATCCAGGGGGTGCCCCCTGGCGCTTCTTTCCCCTCTTTCTTTGCGCAAAGAAAGAGGGTGCTAAAGCACAAGTTTGTGCCTTGACGGCATACGTGAATTTGATAGATGCTATTGGGGGATTCCGGGGGATTCTCCCGGTCCCCAAACCCGGAAGAAGGAGACTTTATTCGGGGCAGACGATGTACCCTGTCCTTATTTTAAGTAATTTTTATACTTTATTAGTGGGACTTGTCCCCCTAGTAAAAATATGTTATAGTGGACTATATCCCACTAACTGGAAGGAGACGAAGACATGGAGGAAACAAGGATCACATTTGAGGAAGGAACAAGACGCATTGTGCTGCCGCAGGCGGTGAAGCAGATCATGGGCTGGGACGAAAAAACCCCGGTGGAAATCTGGCTGAATGCAGCCGATGACGCCGTGATTCTCAAACGGCATATCGTCACCTGTTCGCTCTGCGGCTCAACCGAAGATTTGCATCCGGTTCGGGACCGGCATCTATGTCCCGGCTGTCTGGCCGCTCTCCGCTCGGGCAAATAACGCCTATCAAAGCAAGGAGCGCCCCCACCCATGCCCATGCATGGATAAGGGCGCTCCTTCGGCCGGCTCCCAAAAAAGTAGCAGTTGCTTATCAAGGTCAATTTATGCTATACTAAACGATTGAAACGGCATGGTTATGCGCGTTTGACTCCACACCCGCCCCAAACGGCGGGAGAACGAGGTGTTGTCCTGTGTCCGGGAATCGCGACCTGACCCGCAATTTCTGCATTATCGCCCATATCGACCACGGTAAATCCACCCTGGCCGACCGTATCCTCGAAAAGACCCGGACGGTCGAACTGCGGGATATGGAGGACCAGCTCCTCGACAGCATGGATCTCGAGCGGGAACGGGGGATCACCATCAAGGCCCACGCCATCACCCTGAACTACGACGCGGCGGACGGCCGTTCCTATACCTTCAACCTGATCGACACCCCCGGGCACGTGGACTTTGGCTACGAGGTCTCCCGCTCCCTCGCGGCCTGCGAAGGGGCCGTCCTCATCGTCGACGCCTCCCAGGGGGTGGAGGCGCAGACCCTCGCCAATACCTATCTGGCGTCCGAGCATGGGCTGGAGATCGTCCCAGTCATCAACAAGATCGACCTGCCCGCCGCCCGGCCGGAGGAGGTCCGGCACGAAATCGAGGATATCATCGGCATCGACGCCTCCGACGCCCCCTTGGTTTCGGCCAAGCAGGGCACCAACATCGAGGACGTACTGGAAGCGGTGGTCAAACACGTCCCGCCCCCTGCCGGGGACGAAAACGCCCCCCTGCAGGCGCTGATATTCGACAGCTATTACGACAGCTATAAAGGCGTCATCGTATATATCCGGGTCAAAGAGGGCCGGGTAAGGCCCGGCGATACCATCCTCATGATGGCCACCGGCGCCCGGTTCGACGTGGTGGAAACCGGGATCATGCGCCCCGGCCGGCTCGAGCCCCGGGACGGCCTGGAGGCCGGGCAGGTGGGGTATATCGCGGCCTCCATCAAAACTGTCCACGACGCGAGGGTGGGCGATACCGTCACCCTCGCCTCCCGTCCCGCCGCCGCGCCCCTGCCGGGCTACCGCAAAGTCAACCCCATGGTGTTCTGCGGCATTTTCCCGGCCGACGGTGCCCAGTATCAGGACCTGCGGGAGGCGCTTGAACGGCTGCAGCTCAATGATGCGGCCCTGACCTTCGAGCCTGAGACCTCCGCGGCCCTGGGCTTCGGTTTCCGCTGCGGCTTCCTCGGCCTGCTCCACATGGAGATCATCCAGGAACGGCTGGAGAGGGAATACGACCTCGACCTCATCACCACCGCCCCCAGCGTCATCTATCGTCTGACCCTGACCGATGGGACGGTGCAGTATATCGACAACCCGACCAACTACCCCGATCCCGGCTCCATCCAGATGGCGGAGGAGCCCTTTACCGATGCCCATATCCTGGCCCCGAACGAGTATGTCGGGAACATCATGGAGCTCTGCCAGGAGCGGCGGGGCGTGTTCAAGGACATGAAATACCTCGACCCCACCCGGGTGGATATCCATTACGAGCTGCCTCTTAATGAGATCGTGTACGACTTCTTCGACGCACTCAAGTCCCGGACCAAGGGGTACGCGAGTTTCGATTACGAGTTCAAGGGGTATGTTCGGTCGGAGCTCGTCAAGCTGGATATCCTCCTCAACGGCGATGTGGTGGACGCCCTGTCCTTCATCGTGTTCGCGGACAACGCCTACGCGAGGGGACGCCGCCTCTGCGAGCGGCTGCAGCAGAACATCCCGCGCCAGCTCTTCGAGGTGCCCATTCAGGCCGCCATCGGGGGCAAAATCATCGCC
>ERZ856578.4261-NODE-4261-length-19671-cov-4.139737_pt1 | contig 19671 bp, 15 predicted proteins | sample MGYA00514384_ERZ856578 | MGnify/ENA primary metagenome ERZ856578 (study PRJEB29103, sample SAMN06111958) | human gut metagenome | biome: human gut; feature: ankylosing spondylitis patient; material: healthy_person | host: Homo sapiens | place: China:Hangzhou... | reverse complement strand
TTCCGTGAAAATGATGAAGGACGTATCTATGGCGCAACTTTCATCGACCATAAGAACCGTGCAAAAGGAGAATTGCGTGCAATCAAGATGTATCTTGAAAATGAGATTGAGCCAAAGATCAGTATTGTGGCCGAGGGACATATTGATTTGATGCGCAAATTTCGAAAAATCCAGGTCTGTAAAGAAGAATGGGAAATGATGAAAATGCGTGTTCTGGCATTGGAGCGCGGCGTTCGTGAAATCAAAGCTAAAATGGACGTAGCCTGAAATTTCAAAATAATTTCAAAAAGTGGTTGACATTTCTTCGAAACAGGCATAGAATACAAACAAGTTCAAGAGAACATAACAAAATACTAAAACCGATGAGAAAGAGAAGTAAGCTTTCAGGCAAAGTTACAGAGAACTGCAGGTGGTGGGATTGCAGTACGGAGCAGATTGCTGAATGGCCTTTCGAGGGCGGCCCGAAATGAAAAGAGTAGGAACCGTCGGGAACCAAACCCGTTATCAATGAGGAGTGTATGACAGTACACCGAAAGTGGACAGCAATGTCAAGTTGAGTGGTACCGCGATTATAAGATATTTATAACCGTCTCAAGCAGAAAAAGCTTGGGACGGTTTTTTTGTATAATAAAAACGAAGGGCAGCCGTTTCAAGCCAGTGAAACAGCCCTGAATTTTTTGAATAGTGGAGGAAAAAGACATGAAAAAGAAAGTAGTGAGCGTAGTACTGGCAGCAGCAATGACAACAACTCTGGTAGCAGGATGTGGAAGCACCGGTTCTGCAGACACCGCAGCAGATACTTCCGCAGAGGCAGCTGAAGATACGGAAGCAACAGACACAGCAGACACCACCAAAGCAGCAACCGGAGATACCATTAAAGTAGCCGTTGTAAAACAGATGGATCATGCATCTCTGGATGAGATCGCCAATGCAGTTGAGGAAGAGCTGGATGCTATCGCAGCAAAGAATGGAGTAACTATTGAATATGAGACTTATTCCGGACAGGGTGATCAGTCAGTTCTGAATCAGATTGGAACTCAGGTGGTCTCCGAGGATGTAGATGTGATCATTCCGATCGCAACACTGGCAGCACAGGTGATGGCAAATTGTGCAGAAGAGACACAGACACCGGTTGTATACGCAGCAATTTCTGATCCGGATGCAGCAGAGCTTACCGGAATCGATTATGTAACGGGTACTTCTGATGCACTGAACACCGATTTTATCATGGATATGATGTTCAAACAGAACCCGGATGTACAGAAAGTCGGACTTCTCTACTCTCTGTCCGAGGCAAACTCCACAAAGCCGATCGCGGATGCAAAAGCATATCTGGATGAGAAGGGAATTGCTTACGAAGAGAAGACAGCAAGCACCAATGATGAAGTTATCACTGCAGCAAGCGCACTGGTCGCAGATGGTGTGGATGCAGTATTTACTCCTACCGATAACGTGATCATGGCAGCAGAGCTGGCAATCTATGAGACCTTCGCAGATGCAGGTATTCCGCATTACACGGGAGCTGATTCCTTCGTAAGAAATGGTGCATTTGCTACCTGTGGCGTGAACTACACTGATCTTGGACATAAAACCGCTGACCTTGCATATGAGGCAGTAACCGCTGGCATGGCAGACATGGATGACTACTATCTGATGGATGGCGGCATCATCACAGTCAACACTGAGACAGCAGCAACACTTGGAATTGATTATTCCGCATTTAATGACATGGGAGAGGTTGTGGAAGTAACCACTACCGAGGAGTAAAAAATGGTTTATGTGATTCAGACAGCCCTTGAGCTGGGCTTTATGTATGCGTTGGTAGCTATGGCTCTTTTCTTAAGCTACCGGATCCTGGATATTGCGGATCTGACCACGGACAGCGGATTTGTCCTGGGAGCAGCAGTATCCGTAACGGTGGCAGCCGCAGGACATCCGTTCCTGGCAATCCTGGCAGCGATGGCTGCCGGATCCTGTGCCGGATTTGTGACAGCATTTTTGCAGACCAGACTGGGTGTTCCGTCTATTCTGGCAGGAATCGTTACAAACACAGGTCTCTATACGGTGAACCTGATGGTCATGGGATGGAGCTCCAATGTCAGTCTCTTAAAGCAGAGTACATTGTTTACCATGATGAAAGAGACCGGGATTGGAGGCGCATGGTATAAGCTCATCCTGGCAGCCGGAATCACGATTCTGGCCGGACTCTTCCTGGTATGGTTTCTGGGAACCCGTATCGGACTGAGTATCCGGGCCACTGGAGATAATGCAGACATGGTCCGTGCATCCTCCGTCAATCCAGTATTTACTATTACCGTTGGTCTTTGCATTTCCAATGCACTGACCGCACTGTCCGGCGCAGTGGTCGGACAGTATCAGAAATCCGCCGATATCAACGGTGGAACCGGAATTGTTGTGATTGGTCTTGCATGCCTGATCATTGGTGAGACGCTGATCGGACGAAGATCCATGGCAAGAAATGTACTCGCAGCGCTGATCGGAAGTATTGTATATCGTTTTATCTATGCGATCATTCTGAAGACAGGAATTGTTCCCATCGAGTGCCTGAAGCTTGTGACAGCCATTGTGGTTGCACTGGCGATTGCAGGACCGGAACTGAAGAAGTGGGCCGCTTTCCAGAAACGGAAGATGAGTGCAACAGCCAGAAGAGGGGGAAAATGATATGTTAAGACTGGAAAATATCAAAAAGACCTTTAATCCTGGTACCGTCAATGAAAAATGTGCACTGCAGGGGTTGTCCCTTCATCTGAAGCCGGGAGATTTTGCAACGATCATTGGCTCCAATGGAGCAGGAAAATCTACAATGATGAATGCCATTGCAGGTGTATTTTATGTGGATGAAGGTTCTGTGATCCTGGGTGGAAAGGATATTACTTTCACTCCAGAATATAAGAGAAGCCGCGTGATTGGTCGTCTCTTTCAGGATCCCCTGAAGGGAACAGCTCCTCATATGACCATTGAGGAAAATCTGGCGCTGGCATATCTTCGTACTTCCCGAGGAAATGCGCCGTTCAGTCGTGTATCCAAAAAAGATAAGGATTTTTTCAGAGAACAGTTGTCGCAGCTTCATATGGGGCTGGAAGACCGGATGAAGAATCCAGTGGGACTCCTGTCCGGCGGACAGCGTCAGGCACTGACACTTCTGATGGCAACCATGGTTCCTCCAGATCTGTTATTGCTGGATGAACATACAGCAGCACTGGATCCGGGAACTGCGGATAAAGTGTTAAAACTGACACAGGAGATCATTGAGAAAAATCATACCACCTGTCTGATGGTGACTCACAATATGCAGCAGGCATTGAGCATGGGTAATCGGACATTGATGATGGATGATGGAAAGATCGTTCTCGATGTAGAAGGAAAAGAACGGGAAAATATGACCGTGACCGATCTTCTGGAAAAATTCCACACAAAAGCAGGAAAAGATCTGGATAATGACCGAATCCTGCTGTCGATGGAGAAATAGAAAATTTATTATGTAGTCTTTAGAACCTGGAGTGCTTCCTGAAGAAGTGCTTCAGGTTTTTTTCTGCTGTGGAGATATTGAGGAGATCCATTATTTCTGTATTATGGAAGTAATAAACTTATATTATTCACGGCACAGCCGTGTAAGTGGCTGAAAGCCACATAATTACTGTATTTTAATTGAATATTGCTTTTCACCTATCAAGTGAATGAAAAAAGAGCATCCATTTGTGGTAAAATTAAGGTGTCGAATCTTAAATAATAACCCAAAGGAGCCCTTTATGAGTATTGTAAACACCTTATCACTAGAAAGCAATAGACAGATTAAAATAAATTTTGATGGAGGAGATTTATCCTCCGATGCAGGCTTACTTCTTATCAAAGAATTCGTAAGCAAACTTGGCATTGATAAACTTTTCAGTCACTCATTTAAGACCAATGATTCTGCATCATTTAGATATCACACTGACAAGGAGAATCTCCTTCAGATGATATATATGATCATTGCAGGTTACTTTGAAGATGATGCTTCAGATGAACTTACAAATGATCCAGTATTTAAAGCAGTGCTAAATAAAGATGCTTTAGCTTCACAACCTACGGTATCAAGATTCTTTAATCGTATGGATGAAGATACTTTAAACCAATTCCTTACGATTGGCAGAATACTTCGAAAAAGAGTTTACAGTATTCAGATGCCACAGGCCGTCATTCTGGATCTGGATTCCACTCTTCTTGATGCATACGGTAAACAGGAAGGCAGAGCCTTTAACTTTCATTATCAAAGCAATGGATACCATCCGCTTGTCTGTTATGATGGATTGACCGGGGATTTGATAAAAATCCAACTTCGTGATGGAACACAGTATTCCTGCACTGGAGTGGTTGATTTCTTGCAACCAATACTTGATGAATATCTGAATGATTATCCGTCAATCCGAATTCTGCTTCGTGGTGATAGCGGTTTTGCTACACCTGGCCTTTACAAGCAGTGCGAGGAAAATGGCACAAACTATGTAATCCGGCTGAAGGAGAATGGTATTCTCCGTGGAAAAGCATCCCATCTTGTGGATGAGCTTGATGAAATCACTAGAAATAACAAAGTCGATTATGCAGTAATTTATGGTGAATTCATGTACAAAGCTGGTCCATGGCCTTATGGAAGACGTGTAGTATGCAAGGTTGAAAAGCCGGAAAACCAGATGGTTTACATGTACACATTCATTGTCACAAACATGGATTCATCACCAGAGTATCTTATCAAATTTTACTGTAAGCGAGGACTGATGGAAAACTTTATCAAAGAGAGTAAATCTGGTTTTGATGTTGCTTCCGTAAGCAGTCATACCCGAATTGTAAATGCCAACAGACTTCAAGTACACGCTCTTGCGTATAACATATTTAATTGGTTTAGACGATTGGCGTTATCAGCAAATATGCGAAAGCAACGTATTGATACCGTCCGTTTAAAACTGCTGAAGATTGCTGCAAAAGTAGTTCGTTCAGCAAGATATATCACATTCAAGCTGTGCAGTAGCTGCCCTTATAAGAGTGAATTCTATAAGACAATTTCTAATATCGGTAAGCTAAATGTACAACTGGAATAGCAACTATTAACGAACCTTGACAGCTTAACAATTGCTCTGAACTCTGCGATAGGGATTTTACGCCCTTTTGACGGAGAAATTGAGCGATGTTATGACTGCATGGAGCAATTTTTAATTTCATGGTTCAGTTATCAGTTCAGATATTGTTCCATGAATAATTCAGGTTAATTATTTATTCTGCATTTCTGCTGTAAAGTAAACTGTAACAGCATTTGTTGCAACCAATTGATCATTCTGCAGATTTTCTGTATTAACAGATGTATTTGCTTCTGCTGTTGTGTCTCCACCTTCGTAATACAGATATACATGAAGAGGTGTATCTGTTCCTGCTGTAACGTTTCCAAAATCAACAGCTGCATTCCCATCTGCTGAAGTCAATTTACGTTCCTAAGCAGTACCTGCGGCATCTTTTCCATATACTTCCCAAACAGTACCAGCATCATTTGTTACAAGAACACGAAGAGGCATTTTAAGTCCTGAAGTCTGAGCTGATTTATCTTCAATTTTTTCAATAGAAAGTTTAGCCAAATTCTTGCCTTTAGAGCTGATATTGAAATCCTGCTGTAATGCATAATCAGCTCCTGTAGCATCTGAATAACTTCCTTCAGTTCCTACTAATTTTAAGTTACCTTTCAGAGAACCATCGTTAAGATCAGTACCATAACCCGTCATAAATTTACCCTTTGTTACTCCCTGCTCTTCACCAAAAGTAGCTGGATACAGTGGCTTTGTCGCAACAGTTGTGGTAACTGATGTAGTATCAACACTACTTGCACCTGATGTACCATTTTTAATGGTCATATATGCAGCATCAGACTGTGCACTAATTGTACTGGTTGTTGCATCAACCTTATTATTTTTCACAAACCAAGCATATGTACTTGATCCCAGCGCTACAGCGGCAACGCATACCATGGCAACGTTTCTTACTGGACGATGATACTTTTGAAGGATATAATTCAAACAAAACAACCTTTTAACGATTTTATAACTTGCTTTTATAAGGCCTTCAGAGCGTATAGCCGTATACCAGCTTGCATTGTCAGGGATTAGGATAAACTTTTGATATTTTGCACATCGCTTTTTCCCAGCGTACACATATTTGCCAGAAACCACCTCCTACTGTTCCAAGGAGTCCTGGTCTCTGATTTTTTGACTTTCCGGACAAAAAATAAACCCGCTGTCATCTGCAGATCTCTCCACAGACAACAACAGGTTTCCCCTGATGCATTTATTTACTTTACCATCCGTTCAATACCATCGGTCATACGGATTTCCACGCACCTTCTTTGTTTCTGGTGCCTTCTCAATACTCTTCTCCCATTGTCTTTAACAGATCTGCATACAGATTCTTTAATTCCAATACTTCCTGAGTTCAATACTTCCATCCATTCTGTCCACGAAAGGGAATATATATTCTTAATGAATCAACCAGTTATAATCTTTTCATTTTATCCGTGATACTCTCCATTATACTGGATCAATGTAATATCTTCTACATTTGTGATCTTCCGGATCTTCTCTGTGAAATCGAGATCATTCTGCCGACAGAATACCTCAACTGCCATCTCTGTTTTCTCCCCACGCATCGTCTTTGACTTTATGAAGTATTTCATTCTGCCAAAGCTGCGGATGATCTCATCACCGGCTTCATCTCCCTGATAATGGATCACGGCAATATAGATTCTGCCTTTCTGCTGCTTATGATAAAACAGATAAATCATAATGATCATAACCGCTGCTGCAATCAGTGCCAACGGATACATTCCCGCTCCAGTCGTGATACCTGTCGTGATTGCCCAGAAAAGATAGAGCAGATCCATCGGATCCTTCACCGCCGTACGGAAACGTACGATAGACAATGCACCGACCATACCAAGGGAAATCACGATATTCGTACTGATTGCCAGAGTAACCATGCAAGTGAGAAGTGTCATGCCGACCAACGTAACTGCAAAGCTCCGAGAGAAGATCACCCCTACATAAAACTTGCTGTAAACCATATAGATCACTGCTCCGAGAAGCAACGCCATGATCAGCGAAATTGCCATCTTCGGTGCATTAAAGCTGTCAAATACGCCGGATTCCAGCACCGACTTCTTAATCATATCTTGTATACTCATAATAGTTTTCTCTCCTGTGTTTCATTCCAATATTCAAATCCATGCAAATACTGCGATTTTTCATAACAGAGTACATATTTTGATACTGCTGTGAATTCTTGTGCATTTGGTGGAAGCAAGTCACGCACGATCTGTGGAAGCATCTCTGTGAATTTCACTTCCATAACAAGTTTCCCCGGTTCAAGCACCGGAAGTGTCGGAAGGGACGGATCAAAGATGTCATAACTTCCAACCGCTGCCCTCACATCACTGTCAAATGTAATCCTGACTGTCCCCTCATCCATGATCCACGGTACACGATCATAGTCAACGATCGTACGTGGACGCATGAGATTGCTGACGCATTCCACATAAAATTCTCTGCACAACGGATATGGACTTCTTAATAAAAATTGATAATCCCCATCGAGGATCTTATAGAATTCTTCCTTTGTCAGCGGAGCACTTTCTTTATAAATATAACTTCCGAATTTCTTCTTCCGCTCCAACTTAATCGAACGGTCACTACAATCATAAATACGGATTCGGTATTTTTTTCGCATCAGGACACCCGATTCCTTTTCCGCATAAGCGTTGTTGAAATAATCTTCAAAATAAAGGCTGCGAATCATATAACCATTTCCCTTTGCATTTGGATCCTTTTTCAGCAGATGCTTCATCCTCAGCTCCAGCAGTTCTTTTTCACTGGTACTGATCAGATATTTCCATTCATTACGGAAGCGTTCTTTTGATAAATCATTCCTCATAAATATCTTCCTCAACATTTTGTCCGCCTGTAATGTAGAAACATTTCATACCATAATTCTTTCCATCATCTGTTACATAATAATCAAAAGCATCCTGCGTCTGTCCAGATGTATTTGTCGCACGGATACGCACAAAATACTGACCATCTGCCGGAACTGTAGTCTCCGCTTCCGGAATTTGAATATTATCCTTACGAAATACAATCTTATTAAACTTATAATCTTTTGCCAGTTCAACTGTGTAAGTGATCGTCTCTGCATCAAAGTCATACGATGCGTCCCAGTTGAACTTCAAAATATTTCCCTCGATCACCGGTTTTCCAATATAAAACGGCATTGGCTTTTCCAGGCTCTCCTTATAAAGTTCATAATTTTGTTCTACCTCTGAAGGGATTGCCGATGCAATTGTTTCATACTTCGCTTCAGTCAACGGTGCATACATCTGGTCCGGCATCTGATTTAAATACTTCTGAGTAACTGTACGATATTCCTCTATCATACTACTGATCCGATCCACACTGAGATAGGATCTCAGATCCTGGATCGCCGCGTCAAGTTCCTCACGGAAATCCTCGGACTGCAGACATCTTTGAAAAAGAACATTTTCCCAGTAATTGCTGACTCCACATTCCCAACTTCCCTGATCGAAACGATTCTGAATGTTGTATTCGGTTCTCATGAAAGAGCCGTCATTATCCCACGCGATCAGATACCATGTGTCCGAATTCTGTGGACTATATAAATATGTATTACGATTCTGTGTATCTACATTTCCGGTCAGTATCTGATACGCCATCCAGTACGTCAGATTTTCTCTGTCAAAATATTGATCCAGGATATCCTCAATCGGTTGAGAAGTATCATTCAGATCTGTCAGCATTTGAATCAGTTTCGTATGATCTGAATCTCCTTTGATCTCCAGAAGCTTTTCAAAGGCTTTCTGGTCATAGGTCGGATCGTCTTCTTTTTTTATCACATCTTCATAACGGAAAAACTCAAACGAATTGATTTTATATAACTGTCCTTTCGAGTCCATTCCGTGATTCTCCATTCCTGTCTTGTTCAGCTGTTCTACCTGTGTGTACAATCCATAATCCTGAAACTCTGCGCTGTTTCCTTCGGTAAGATCTCTTACATATAAATGTACGAACTGAGTTCTAAGTGACATCAGCTGCGGTATCCCTTTCAGAAGATCGTAGGACAGCTTATTACGGAAACGCATTCCCTCTGTCTGATGTTTATTCAGATTGATCGTGCGCTGTCCACGCCAGGTTCCCTTATTCTTCTTCAGCTCAATCTTATAGTTTTTCTGCGAATTACGGCTCGATGTCTGTCCTCTGATCTGCACGGTAGCATTCGGCACATTTTCACCATATCCAACCTCCCCGCTCTGCGGACCTGACTCATCACCAACCTGAAGAAGCGCCGCTGTCTGGTAACGTTCTACTCCCATCTTGTCATAATCATAGGCCGAATAACTGTTAATCTCCTTCCAGGTATGAGCCGTTCCCTCTGAAGAATTTCCACGGGAAACGGTGAGATACATCGTCACAACACTTGTCTCGTCATCATTTTCATAGAGACTATCCTTATCCCTGAGGTGAACGTCGTTGATATCCTGTGTCTCTGCCTTTTTTATCTCTTCCTGTTGTTCTGTCTGTTTCTTTGAAGTATCCCCTGTTTTCTCCGGGGTGGTACATCCCGTCAGGCAACAGGACATTCCTAATAAAAGGGCACATCCCAACGCAAGTAATTTATATTTTTTCAAGCTTATCTCCCCTCTCTATTTTCTCTTCCAAAAAGCATCCAAGCCGTGTGAAGAAACCTGTTTTATCCTCTGCCACAATCGGCTGTACGCTCAAAATATAATACGGAAGTTTTTTTATAAAATATCCAAGACGCAGTGTACAGATCAAAAAGAACACTGCACTTCCCAGTAAAAATCCAAACCCATAATACACCTGTGGGAAGAATAAAGACACACAGGTAAATGTCGTCGTACATGCGGCAAACATTCCTGTTGCAAATAACGCTCCCTTGTAATCTGTAAAATAAAGTAAGATCAACATCATTGTGTTAGCAATTGCATAGAGTCCATAGCCGACACAGAGTGTCCTAAAATATCCTTCCATAAGATCATTAAATCCAAGCGGAAGATATGTCAAAAGCAGCTGTCCGATCGAAATAGCCAGTGCCGTTGTAAGTAGCTGCTTTAACGCCGTATATTTCAGCTCCATGTTTAAGACCTTTCTCATCTCATTTCCCGCCTGCAGGATATCCTTGATTTCTCCCTTGTCATTAAACAAACTATAATAATTCCGATATTTCGGATAGAAATTCACTTCCACAGATACAACGAAATTAACGGTTGTAATAAGAATCGTCAAATAGGCGATCATCGCAGGTACATCATGATACGGTGCACCATAAAATAATCCCTGAACATGTACACTGATCGGTCCGCACCACATGATAACAAGATGTGCAAATAGTCCGATGTTCGTGAACAAGCCTGTAAAAGCAAGCGGAAGGAACTGATCCACCCAGCGTAAAAAGAAAAATGCACTGATCTCTCTCTGCGGAAAATAACGGTACAACAGCGTCACATCCCAAAGCAGCATGATTCCATAACCGATCGTAACTGCGATCATCAACGCCTCTACATGTGGAATCCCAATCAGGATCAATAGGAATCCGACCAACAATGATACCGCTACCGCTGTAATAAATGAAATAAGAATCCCTTTGTAATCCTTGATCGCTGTCAGATAACTCATCGCATTCCAGGTGACGATCAATTCTCCGAAAAACTCCAGGCACAAAAACTGATCAATCAGATTGATTCCTGAAAACAGAAGAAAAATCCCATACATGATTCCGCCGACTACAAGCAGAAGCGCTGTTGAACCCCAGAAAGAAGAAAGCACCGCCTCGTGGCGTTCTTCATACAGCATATCCGCAATATATCTCGTCACGACCATAGAGAAGAAACTGGTCACGGTCAGCGAAGCGAGAAGTGTGTAAGTAATCATACAGTTCAGAAGTTCCCGGTTATGTCTCGTCGCACCGGTATGATCGCAGATAAAAGCGATTCCTACCAACAGCACGATACCGAGCAGCATCGGACCTGTACAGATCACTCCTGCATACCCATACGCTTTTGCCGTCGCTGCAAGTCCGCGCTTCTGGAATAATTTTTTTAACTCAAATCCGATTCCGGCCATCTGCCTCTTCCACCTCCTGATACATCTTCCGGTACTTTTCAATCATTTCTTCTTTTCGATAATATGCTTTCACTCGTTTCTGTGCATTCTCCCCCATGCGGAGTCTCCGAGCTCTGGAAGCGCACATCTGATCCATTGCCTGCGCGAGCCCCTCTCGATACATCGGTGGAACACAATATCCTGCTGTTCCGTATCGATCCTCCTCATTACCATTCAGAAGCTCCCTGCAGCATCCTACATCTGTAGTCACACAAGGCCGCCTTGCAGCAAATGATTCTAAAACAGACAGCGGCTGTCCTTCCGATATACTCGTCAAAATTGTAAAGTCCAGCTTCTCCATATAAGAGATGATATCCACTCGTCCTGTAAAGATCACATTTTCCAGATGAAGCTGATCGACCAGCGCATAGCACTCCTGCGCATACTCCTCATCATCGACGCCTCCCATAATATGGAGACGCACATGCTCTCTTGTCGTGCAAAGCTCATAAAACGCATAGATCATCGTCTTGATATCCTTGATCGGTGCCAGACGCACGATCGCACCGATGTCAACCCATCCGTCTTCCTTTTTCAATGGAATAGGGGAAAGCCTTTCATAGTTGATTCCGTTCTCAACGACACGACATTTCCCCTTGTCACATCCCATCTGGATCTGTGCATGCATGGCATTGGTAAATAATGCTGAGACTAGAAACGCTCTCGTATAAATAATATCCGACAGCATATAGAAGAAAGAAATCCACTGCTTTTTAAATGCCGGCTGTACCCATTTTGCACGAATGATCTCTTCTTCACGCTCTCTTGTGTATATCCCATGCTCTGTCAGCAGCACTTTCTTCTTATAAACATGCCCGCCCAGGCATGCAAGAAGTCCGCCATATCCTGTACAGATTGCATGATAGACATCTGCCTTGGGCACTTCACTTCCCATTAGATAAAGGACCGGAAGCAGCATAGAACGCATTGTGTGAAATGCATCCGCAAACGGAGTATATGGATAATCTTTTATACAGCACTCCGTCAATATATTCAGGAATTCCTCACTTCTTAAAAAAGACATAGGATTCAGCTTCTGGTCATGATAGAGCCGAAACAAGATTTCCCAATTCGGGCGTCTACACAGCATCAGCTCTTTCAGGCTGTTCGTCTCTTCCTCTGTAAAGGCATGAAACATTTTTCCAGAATCCTTCAGCCGCAAAGCGTCATCCAGAAAGACCTCGTGAACTTCTACAACATTTTTCGGAAGCTCGTAGACAAATTTCCCTTTATCCTTCGCATTTGCCCCAATCACCCACAGAACAAACTCATGCTCTTTCATTTCATTGATATACTGGTGCATCCAGGTGGATACACCTCCAAATATGTAGGGATAACACCCCTCCAATATGAGACAGATTCTCACAATTAACTCCTTATCTGTCGCGTGTTACCGCTTTGTATTTCAATCTTCTAATTTCTCAATAGTTACTGTTGGTTCCTTTGCCTGAAGCAGATAGAGATTTCCTGTCAGATGTGTAAGTTTTCCTCCCGAAACTTCACCTGGTGTTCCTTCATTGATCCTCACCATAAAATATGCTTCATCATAGAAGTTTTTAAGCTTCAATTCTATAGACTGCTCTGTCACTGTCTTTGTAAATGTAACCGCTCCATAACGCTGGATCGCACCGGATAGTTCTGAACCGGTGAGTTGTCTCAAGGACGGTGCCGAATCCACCAGCCAGTCCATATAATCAGCGAGGTTGCCCTTCATCTTTTCCCAGCCAAGCGCCGCACCGCGGTCTTCGTCCAGAAGATCATCCGGATGAATAAAATGACTGTTCACAAAATGCATATTTAATTCCGACAGTGCCGCCATCTTCATATAATCATCGATAATTGCACCGGAGATGATACGCGGCTGTTCTACAATCCCATCCTTTGCAACTTCAAATTCCTGCACATACGCAAACTCACCGGTGAAATAATTACTGGCGATCGTCCGGATCTCCGGGAAATCTTTCGCGAGCATCTCTCTTCCTTCTGCTGACAATACATTGGACGGCGGTACATAGACTGACATTGATACACTGGGAAATGTATCCTCTCCAAAATGGATCAATTCTTTTACAGCCTTTTTCATGGCCGCCTCATTTTTCCATGTATCATACGGAAGCACGTCACCATAATCCACATTTGAAAGACTCAACGGCTGATGATTGTATCCATGATACCCGAGTTCTCCACCTTGATGAAGCAGCATATTTCCAAAATACTGAAAACGTCTGGTATCCTTCTGTTTCTTAATCGTTCCATCCGTCGCATCCTCATAATTTTCAATAATCACACCAGTATAGCGAACGTTGTGATCAGATGCAAGCTCCTGCATATCCGGCCACCACACATCCATATAGAAATCACTAATGCTCATTCCATAGTCCCGCTTCACATAAGTACCATCTCCCTCCGGAACCGGTGATGGAAAGTCATCCAGATAAAATGCTGATCCATTGATCACCGGATAAACCCCCACATCAGTAAGGAGACTGTAGGAAGCCGCATAGAATCCACGCACCGCTTTCTCATACAGTCCAAAGTTGTCTACTACAAACTTCCCTTTTCCATATTGGTTTTCCCAGATCAGCGGCGCTCCCTTTTCATCTCTGATTCTCGCATATACCTGTGCTTTTTCGCTCAACTCGACCGCCCAGGCAGCATCATACGGATCTGTGATCGTATAAGCCTGTCCTCCGCCAAGCATAAATTCCGGTTCAAAATAAATACTGTCTACAAGTGTATTGTCATATCCGGAAGAAATGATTCCAAGCTTCTGCTCAATCACTGATGAATACGCTGTTTTCTGAAGTGTCAGGGCAAAAAGTACATTCCCACCCTCTGACACCCAATCACACAGTTCCATAAGATTCTCTTTCAACGGACTTACATCACTCAGTAATACAACAACCGTTTCATAAGCATGATAATCTGGAATAGAGGATGCACTCTGCAGGTCTACCACATCTGTTCCAACCTTCATATCTTTAAAAATTTGTTGAAACTGCTCCCATGCAGCCACACTCGCCTCATCTTCACTGTTACGAAGTACCAGACAAGTCTTCGGCAGTGATTTCGCAGCCATCTGTTCCGTAACCACTTCTTCCTGACTGAGATATGCGACTTTTCTGTTTTTTTCAGTATATTGAATTCCACTTCGTTCAGCAAAAAGGACGACCGCGATCATCAGAAATACACCCAGGATCACCAGCATACTTTTAAACGGAAATGTTTTCAATGATTTTAATCCAGCCAAAAAGCCAATACCTCCTTACTCTTAGACGACAGATAGATCTGCTCCTCTTTCATCTGTCTTAAACACTGCTGCAACTCCGCTCCCTTTTTTCGTTCTGCCAGATACCGGATCTTCAAAATCCAGAACTCCTCTTTCCGATGCCATTTCTGATCCATCAGCCCTAGAATCTCTTCCGCCTGAACATAATCTCCTGTTTTCATCAGATTTTGGAACAGACGCACACATGTGGAAAGCGTCGTTTTCACCTTCAGCTTTTGTCTTAAAAGACGGATATAACGTTTTCTCTGTTCTCTCTCCATCTGGGCTTCCAGAATCCCCTGATTCAGATACTCTTCCATAAAATCACAGTACTGCTCCAGGATCTCCGGATCGTCCGGTGATGCCGCATACAGCTTCTCCATCTTCTGCAAACAAAAATCATATTCCTTGGAAAGTTCAACCATGGCTGTGATCGCATAATGGACAACCTCTACATCTTCATTCATGCGGGCCTGTTTCAGAAGATCCATATATTCTTCCGGATCATCATTTAACACATCCATGATCAGTTCACGGCGCACTCCCGGTTCGTTAATCAAAAGTGCTTCCTCTAACGGAACGATCTTTTTGTCCGTATCCGAAACTGCCTGAAAAATATTTTTATAAATCTCTTCATTTACACGAAGCTTTTCCACTCCCGGTTCTATCCTATTGTCTCTTCTGGTCAGCATTTGCAAATGCAAAAGCAGCACGCACACTGTTCCCCAGAAAGGAACGAAGATCACAAGTGCCATCAGATATTTTTTCACCTTCAGCAGATGTGTCTTTATCCCCAGCCAGACCAGCACACAGCAGACAATATGTAACAGGATCGGGAATACTCCAAGCACTGTCTGAATCATAATTTTTCTCCTGTATTTGCATTCTCCACGGTATCGATCTCATGACAGACGAAGCCGTCATTTTCCAGTCTTGCAAGAATAATCGGCAAGGAACTTCTGTCCGTCTGTGAAAGAATGAGGAAGAGCTCTCCTTTTTCAGAAATCCCCCTGACATCATTTTCACGAACCGAAGCCTGTAGCGCTGTGTCTGCCTCTTCCAGTGTCATCTTCGGATACTCCAGCTTCAAAAGCACATAGGATGCCCGATTCTCCTCCCTCATAGAATGGAAGGAATACAGCCGTTCTTCAAAATACTCCTGCTTCAATATACGTGTACCCTGCACGTACTGCCTGTTCTTGATTGCCTCCTGATATTCCAGTGCGCGCAAAAGTGCTGTTTCTACCAGACCGCAGAGAATCTGGAACAGATTCAGATAATAGAGGGAAAGCTGTTCATTTCCCACTTCCTGAATGAAAATCAGCATCACGAGCTCTCCATCCTTGTGAATCCCGTTCATATACATCGGATAGCCGTCCAGGAAATTCCGGTTTACCCACACCTTTCCGGACACAATCGTCTCTTTCGCTTCCAGATAATCATCCAGACAAATGGATTTTTTCAACACATCTGTCATTCCCTGGGATGCGATCTCAAGACGTCCATAGCTCTGATTCTTTCCAACTGAATAAATCGCAAATGTATGATTCTCAAGAACTGATTCCATCACATGCAGAGTTTCAATAAAAAGCTCCTGCGGAAGAATGATATCCAGTTTTTTCGTAATATCAAAAATCTTACCAAAGCTGTCACGGCTTCCCAGAATCTGCTTCTTGTACTGCCGTTTATCAGAAAGCGTCTCCTGATACATTTCTCTCATAAACAGAAATTTATCCAGGATCAGTTTATTCTCCTCTTTCATGAATTGAATATTATCTCTGTTTTTCAGTCGGATGTAACCACAGATCGCGCCGACTGCAAAATAGAAGATAAACGGAATCCAGTTCGAAGGTTCGTAGAAAAGTGTCGTCCAGCCGATCCCGGTTTTCGTATATGCTGCCAGCAATGAAAGTGTTTCCAGCCCCGCTGCTGCAAGCCCGTAATTAATGCCGTACAGACTGCTGAACAGCACGATGTAAACAAGCCTCAGATCGATCATCTGAAACTGCACCTGATTTCCCGCCACCCGGTTCAGTGCTTCAAAAACAAAAAATGTGAGCAGCAATTCCGCGATTTTCACGATTTTATCATGTACTTTCAAAAAAGTTTTTACTACATCGATCTTCCGTGTCTTATGGTTCGTTTTCTCACAATAATCCTCATAAATTTCTGTGAGATCCTCCAAAAGAGAAATCTTCGGAAACCAGCCGTATTCATTTCTCAGAACGTGGTCATCAGATATCCCATCCCGGATCAGCACATCTGACAAATAGGTAATGTTTGCAGCCGGAAACATCTGTGCCAGTCTCTCCCCGAACTGTTGAAAAGTAAAATGAAATACCTGCGGAACCTGAAGACAGGCGCTCCCCTCTCCCCAGTTATCAAAAATCTTGTATAATAAATCCCCAAGATCACTCAAAGCAAGAAAATGCATCTCCTGTGCCGGTGCTTCTTCAAATGTAATCTGCTTCTTATTGATCACAGTTGAGAACAGCTTGAAAAAATAATCCTCCTCATAAGTACCGGAATAAAGATACGGCACACGCAGAATCTTGACAGCGATCTGATGCAGCTCGCCGTATTGCCTGCAGAACTCTTCTGCCGAGCGGACCATCAGCGTCTTTCCTGTTGTATCTTCATATAAACTATCCGGTCCTGTAATATACAGAAGCCTGGAATTCAGATTCCCTTTATAGTAATGTAATAGCTTGCGTAAAGTCTCAATCTCACCCTCCATCGTCCCATGAAATGTAAGATAATTAGAAAAATAAATCACTCCCTCAAATTCATACGTCTTGAAAATGTCTTTGAATTCTTCCTCCGTCTTCGGCATCGGGTATACCGATAAGCTCTTATTGCGATTTGACTTTTGTTCAGTCTCTCCAAGAAGAAGGATCTGACACTCAGGGAAAGCCTCCTCGATAAATTCTGTTGTAATATATCCGATATTTCCGGTCACCAGTAATTTCATACGTCACCTCGTAATCATATATTGCGCATTTCTATCATTTCCAAACTATCATTTATGCAGAAGGTGTATTTTCTTTTATCCTCTTTTTGTCTTTATACATCTTCTCGTCAGCACAATGGATCAGCTCCGGCAGATTCTTTTCCTCTGCATCTGTCCAGGCGTATCCCATTGCAACAGAGATAGGAATGTCACTTTGTTCATCGGCAAATTCAATCTCCGCTCTAACTTGCCTTATGATTTCTTCCGTTTCTTCGGCTGTCTTGTTTTTCAGGATAATCACGAACTCATCACCGCCGATTCTGTAACACTGACCATTCTGTCCAACGGCAGCTCTCATACACTTTGCGATTGTGATAATAAGCTCATCACCTTTATTATGTCCCAGGCTGTCATTTATCTTCTTCAGATTGTTGGCATCCATCATTATGTAGGAAATCATTCCCGGGAAAACAGCATTACTCTTGTTCTCCTCCAGAAATGCCGTTCTGTTTCCAAGACCGGTCATCGTATCCATATAGGCCATTCTTGCATAGATCTCGACATTGGCATTCTCCTGAACCTGCTCATACATTACGATACAGGCTGCATTGATCAAAAATGCGATAAATATCGCAATACCGACCGAATAGATATAGGAATAGCTCACTACATTTCCATAATAAAATAAAACGAGTGCTATAATGCTGAAAACGCAATATGCTACACATCCATTAATAACTCTTTGCAATTTAAGATTTTTATGCTTTTTGTTCTCATTGACCCCATTCCAGATCACGCGCAGAAGTGTTACTGTCATAAACAGATGTTCACAGATAAGTATTATGATCATCATATCACATCCGCTGATATAATTTAACAGATAAAGGACTAAGTTAAAAACAAACAGCTTACGCATCACGGACAGCATCCCGTGTTTGCCCGGCATGATCTCTTTGATAAATTCCAGAAGAGGGAACGGCAATGTGAAAAAGGACAAGAATGATATCTGCTCAATAATACTGGTGTGCTGAGTGACTAACAGCAAAATCTGCGAGTCTGTCACCACCCAGATTCCTTCGGTCAAAATACAGATTCCCAGATTCCGCAGTGCACGGTAGATCTTCTCCGTTTTTCCCGCTTTCATATAAAGACAGGCGACAATACACATCACACCAAGAACAAGCGACAGTACACCGATAAGCACCGCATAAAGGTTATCCTTTATGATCCGTCTGTACATACTGGTTTTGTCTCCTATCAATATCCCCGACCTCTCAATGCCTTTCAGATTATCTTTCGTCCCACCGATAAAGCTGATCGTCAGACTGTTTCCTGATGGAATATCAAACAAATGCACCGATCCATCTCTTTTTCCGTTCCTGTGATAGATCGTCTCATCGCCCACACGCACATAATAATTTTTCCAATGGGATCTGAGAAGCAGCACCCATTCCTCGTGCTCTCCTCTATCTGAGAGACTGAAAGTGACCTCCGCCTTCGTAACACCGTCGGAAGCATCAATCGTCCACTCACCTTCCGGAGCACTTACTTTTCCTGTAAAAATTCTGTCTGGAACATTCTCATATCTCCCGCAAATGTATAATGCAGCTACCATAAAGAAGATAATTATAAGAGTAACTGCAGTATGTATCTTTTTCATAATCATTCTCTCTTATAATATTTTTTGCCATTCCGGCAGATATAATCGCGTCAGCATAACTGCTGGATTATTTCTGATTATACCATAGATTCTCATTTTTGAGTTTATTTTTAGAATAAAAATCCAACACAGTAATAAAGGGTGGTAAGTCATGAACGAAAATGAGCAGAAAGTCGGCTCAATCGCCGATCAAAAAAGTAAGATAAGGGAACGTTATAAAGGAATCACCCCTGATGAACTTGATGTGATTCCGCAGGAAGATATCAGTATCCGCAGTGCTGGATTTTCGTCCACAATTCTCAGTGCTTTTACCTGGAGTTCACGATATTCTGAGTGATTCTTTTTCAAATACTTAGTCACCCATTTCTCCACTGATTCCCATAATCTACTTTGCTCCCATATGATATCCTGTTTTTTTCGCATATTGCATTTCTCCCTTCTGAAGTTCTCTTTTCAGTTACATGACTATACCAGAAGTCGTGGAAATAGCAATTCATTAGATGTACCGAAAATGCGTGGAGAATATTGGGGATAGTAGACAATAGGGGAAATATTGGGGTAAAAG
>ERZ856578.4258-NODE-4258-length-19688-cov-3.094998_pt1 | contig 19688 bp, 17 predicted proteins | sample MGYA00514384_ERZ856578 | MGnify/ENA primary metagenome ERZ856578 (study PRJEB29103, sample SAMN06111958) | human gut metagenome | biome: human gut; feature: ankylosing spondylitis patient; material: healthy_person | host: Homo sapiens | place: China:Hangzhou... | reverse complement strand
CTATTGCCATATTAAAAAAGAACGATATAATATTGATGAGGATTTTTCCCATTACCATTACTTTGATTGGATGGAACTTTAAATGAAAATTGTTATTGTCGGCGACGGCAAGGTGGGTTACAATATAGCAAAACAGCTCCTTGCGGAGGGTCACGACATCGTGGTTATAGATAATAATCCCGATGTGCTTGAGGACTCTCTGCATAAGCTCGATGTGCTTGTTGTTGACGGAAACGGAGTTACGCTCCAGACGCAGGAGGAGGCGGATGTCGCAAACAGCGATTTGCTCATTGCCGCAACCTCTGCGGATGAAATAAATCTGCTTTGCTGTATCCTTGCGAAGAAGCTCGGCTGCCGCCACACGATTTGCCGCATGAGCAACCCCGACTATGTTCAGTCGATTCAGTATATGCGCGACGACTTCGGCCTTTCCATGACCGTCAATCCCGAGCTTACGGCTGCGCGTGAGATATTCCGTATTCTCCAGTTCCCGAGCTTCCTCAAACGCGATACCTTTGCCAAGGGTCGCGTCGAGATAGTCGAGCTTAAGCTGACGGAGGATTGCGCGTTGGTCGGCAAGAGGCTTGAAAGGCTCTCTGATGTTCTGCGCGGCGTAAAGATACTTGTCTGCGCCGTGGAGAGGGGAGACGAGGTCTGCATCCCCGATGGAAGCTTTGAGCTTCGGGCAAACGACAAGATAACCGTTACCGCCCCGCGCAACGAGCTTGTCAAGATGCTCAAAGCGCTTAAAATAAGCAATCAGAAAATAAGAGACGTGCTGATAATCGGCGGAAGCAAAATCGCGGTTTATCTTGCGGAAGAGCTTATAAAGAGCGGTGTCAATGTTAAGATAATCGAGCAAAAGCTTGAAAAGTGCCGCGCACTTTCGGAGCGTCTGCCGAGCGCCGTAATAATAAACGGCGACGGAACGCTTCAGGATCTGCTCTCCTCCGAGGGAATCGAAGAGACGGATGCCGTTATTTCGCTGACAAATATCGATGAAGAAAACCTCGTCATTTCCATGTATGCCGATTCGTGCGGCGTGCCTAAGTCCATTACCAAAATCAACCGCACCGAATATCTCAGGCTCTTTAAAGACAGGGATATCGGCAGCGTTATATGTCCCAAAATGCTTGCGAGCTATGAGATAATCCGCTATGTCAGAGCTATGGACAACACTACGGGCGGCTCGGTCAAGACTATGTACAGGATAGTTGACGAAAAGGTCGAGGCACTTGAATTTGCCGTAACGGACAGCACGAAGTGCATCGGCGAACCGCTTAAAAAAGTCAATCTCAAGAATAATATCCTTCTTGCCTGCATAAACCGCATGGGAAAAGTTATTATCCCGAGCGGTAACGATTACATCATGGCGGGCGATACTATAATAGTTATCACCACCGCAGAGGGTATGTATAAGGATATAAACGATATCTTTGCCGACGCTTGATTCGGGAGAGCTGAAATGAATTATAAACTTATTGCAAATTACATAGGCAATATTCTGCGTATTGAGGGACTCTTTATGATCCCGGCGCTTTTGGTGTCCCTGTACTACAGGGAGTACAAATGCGTTATTGCTTTCGGAATAAGCATAGCGGCTCTTCTTGTTGTCGGTCAGCTCATGCATATTGTAAAGCCGAAGCAGCGTACTGTTTTTGTGCGCGAGGGCTTTGCTATAGTTTCGCTGTCCTGGATTGCGATATCGCTTTTCGGAGCACTCCCGTTTTTTATAAGCCGAGAGATACCGAACTTTATCGACTGCTTTTTTGAGACCGTTTCAGGCTTTACGACGACGGGATCGAGTGTACTCTCAAATTTAGAAGCGATGTCAAAGGGCTTGCTCTATTGGAGAAGCTTTTCGCACTGGCTCGGCGGAATGGGCGTGCTTGTGTTCCTGGTCGCTGTTATACCCAAGGGCAAAGACAACGATGCGGAGTCGCTCTATATACTTAGGGCGGAGAGCCCGGGACCCACGTTCGGAAAGCTCGTCTCTAAAATGCGTCAGACTGCGCGTATTCTCTATCTGATTTATATAGTTTTGACTGTCATCGAAATTATCCTGCTTGTCATAGGCGGAATGCCGTTCTTTGACAGCTTGCTTAATTCGTTTGCAACTGCCGGAACAGGCGGCTTCGGAATAAAGAATGCCAGCATAGGCGCATATGACAGCTATTATCTTCAGGGTGTTATAGGCGTGTTCATGCTGCTGTTCGGCGTGAACTTCAATATTTATTATCTGCTGCTTGCAAGAGACTTCAAGCTCGTTTTCAAAAACGAGGAGCTTCGTTTCTATATCATAACCGTTTTGGTTTCGGTTGCGGTGATAGCAATAAATATTCGCTCAATGTTCTCAAGCTGGTTTGACGCTTTTCATCACAGCTTCTTCCAGGTCTCGTCGATTATCACGACAACCGGATTTGCTACCACTGATTTTTCGCTTTGGCCTGAGCTTTCACGATATATTCTCGTTGTGCTCATGCTCATGGGCGCGTGCGCGGGCTCTACCGGCGGCGGCTTGAAGGTGTCGAGAGTCCTTATATTATTCAAGGCTCTTCGCAACGAGATGCAGCGCGTCGTTCATCCGCGCAGCGTCAAGGTTCTTCGCATAGACGGAAAGGTTCAGAAGGAGTCGCTTGTCAGAAACGTTTCCATGTATCTCGTGGCGTATGTTATCGTTATGATAGTGTCAACGCTTCTGGTTTCTGTTGACGATTTCAGCTTCACAACCAATGTAACCGCCGTTATATCCTGCATGAATAACATCGGACCCGGCATTGATATAGTCGGGCCGGCCGGCAATTTCAGCGGATTCTCATGGTTCAGCAAGCTTGTGCTCAGCGCGGACATGATAATAGGCAGACTGGAAATTTTCCCGGTGCTTACTCTGTTTGCACCCTCGCTTTGGAAACGCTGCAAGTAAAAAAACAATTCGGATCTGTGCCTTTGCCGCTCGGATCCGAATTTTTTAAAAGTTTACAAATTATACTTTAACTCAGCGGCTCATAAGTGGTAATATATAAGAAAATAGCTTATGGAGAATTGCGATGACAAAGAAAATACTTAATAAAAAGCAAAAAATCGTCATCAGTATCGTTGCTGCGGTGCTTATTATAGCCATCGGCATATCCGTCTATGTTATGATAAGTAAAAAAAGCCGAACCACGGTTGCGCTGGCGGAGGTCACCGTAGGCGATATTACGGAAACGCTCAAGCTTTCCGGCACCGTTAATTCCGAGAATCGGGCATCGCTTGAGATTCTGGACGGAACTTATGTCAAGAGCGTCAACGTCAGAGTCGGAGATGCGGTGAAAAAAGGTGATGTGCTTGCGACGTTTGATACTAGCTCACTCGGCGATGTTGTGGCGCAGAAGCGCGATAATTATAATGCCGCCATGTCGCAATACAAAAAGTATTCCGCAAATGCAAGCGCCTCATTTTCTCAGCTTGAATCGCTTTCAAAGCAGATAAAGCAAAAGCAGAAAGAGGTAGAGGAGCTGCAGAAAAAGGTCGATGCGGCAAAGCCCAAGGATGACACGCCGGAGACTGTTTCTCTGAAAAAGCAGCTCACCGAGCTCCTCGGAGACAGTAAGCTTGCCGGAGAAATAGTCGACAGAATCTTTTCGTCGGGTACTCAGACCTCGGAGATACTGCAGCATCTCGAGAATATAATTAACGGCGCGAACAATCAGATTTCGTCGATACTCAAGCTCCTTTCGGTTTCCGACGAGGAAAAGCAGCTGATATCGGCGCAGCTTGAATTGGTTGAGCTCAAGGCGCGGCAGGGGATACTGAAGCTCCAGTCCGGTGATACTTTAGCTTCGCTTTATCTCTCGGTTGCCGAATCAGCAAAGGAAGACTTAGACAAAACCGTCGAAGCCGTGAATGCGCTGAAAAAGGGCTGGATAGCCGAAACCGACGGAGTTGTCAGAGAGATAAATATCGTCGCCGGAGAGACGTATCACACCCCCAAAGGTAACGCCTCTGTCTCGCTTGATGACATTGACATATCCTCTCTTCTTTCTTCCGTAACCTCCGATACCAAGGATTTTTCCGGAATCATAAGCCAGCTTTTTCCGGGCACTCCGGGCGGTATGGTCATTGAGTATTATCCGCTTTCTGCTACATTCAGCGTCAGCGGCAAGGATATATATAAAATCAAGCTCGATCAGCCTGTTGAGGTCACGGGCGCGACCGGCAAAAAATTCAGCGGTTATGTCAGCTTTATAAGCCCTATAGCTTCGGAGTCAGGCACAATGAGCATAACCTCGATTCTCGGCTCTGCATCGGGCGGCAGCGAGGTTGAGGCCAAGGCCATGATCGAGCAGCCCGACAAGAGTATAATAATCGGACTTTCTGTTGACATGAGCATAGATGTCGAAACTCAGAAGAATGCAACCCTTATTCCCGTCGAATCGATTCAGTATGAGGACGGCAAGTCTTATGTTTATCTCTATGACGCCGATTCGAGAACCGTTAAGAAAACGGAAGTTACCACTGGGCTCTTTGACGGAGAGCGTTATCAGATACTTTCCGGCTGCTCGGCAGGGGATAAGATAGTCAAGATACCGTCCGAAAAAATCGAGGACGGGCAAAAGATATACACAAAATAATGGCTTTGACACTTTTTATAAATATAAATGAGCTGACCGACGAGCAGTACAGCCGTGAAATGGATTTTCTCTGTCCTCATAAGTGCGAGCGCGTTTCAAAAATGCGCTTCGAGGATGACAGAAAGCGCTCGCTTGCCGCGAATCTTGCGGCGAGACGAGCGGCGGCCGATTTTCTGGGACTCGAGGAGGACGACATAGCGATAACCTGCGACGGCGACGGAAAACCGCTGTGCGACGGATGCTTTATTTCACTCAGTCACTCCGGCGACTATGCGGTTTGCGCGACAAGCAGCTTCCCGATAGGCGTAGATATTGAGAAAAAGCGCGAGATAAATCCGATGCTCGCAAAAAAAATCTGCGTCAGCGACGCCGAACGCGAATACGCCTCCGATAATCAGAAGCTTTTAATGCTCTGGTCTGTCAAAGAGGCCTGCTTCAAGGCGCTGAGCCCGCAGGTCGATACCGTCGGCGATATAGTGCTCGAAATAACCGAAAAAGGCTTTGAATGCGGCGGGATATCTTTCATAGAGACGGGAATTGTACATAAAGACTACGTTTTTTCGCTTGCGTCAGTCTAAAAATTTCAATAAATACTTGCATAAATAAGAAACAGCAGTTATAATTATTCTATTATCATTTGGAGGTTCATTATGAATTTAGTACAGTTTTTAAATCTTGCCAGCGGTACAGCTGCAAACGGTGCGAATGCCGGTAAGAGCCAGATTTCCCTTATCGTCATGATGGTTCTTCTGTTCGGCGTCATGTATTTTGTCATGATCCGTCCCCAGAAGAAAAAGCAGAAGGAAGAGCAGCAGATGCGCGACAGCATCGAGGTCGGCGATGAGATCACCACCATCGGCGGCATCGTCGGACGCGTTGTCACCGTTAAGGATGATTCTATTATTATCGAGACCGGCGCTGACAGAAACAAGATTAAAATCATGAGATGGGCTATCAGCACCAACAACACCGCCAACGAGAAGCTTGAGGCCGAGAGAGCTGCGGCCAAGGAAGCTCAGGAGGCGGAGAAGGCCGCAAGAATGGAAGAGGCCAAGGCGAAGAGCAAGGCAAGCCGCAAGAAAAGCAAGAAGAACAAGGATACGGATGCCGAGTAATCTGACATAAAATCAGACTTCCCCTCATACCTTTTAACAAACGGTATGAGGGGGATTTTTTATGCCTGCAAAAAGGGGAGAGAGAAAAGAGCCGAACGCAAAAAAAACGCTGCTGATAAGTCTGCTCATAGGAAACTCGCTGGGTGTCGCAATATTCTTTATACTGCTTTCTATAGCCTCGGCGGTGATACTTAAAAAAGGCGTTTCATCGGGAGCTTATACGCCTGTTTCAATAATTTGCTCGGGCGCTGCGGCGCTTATGGCCGGATTCATATCCGTGTTCCCGATAAGAAAGAACGGGCTTTTGTTGGGACTTTGCTCGTCCGTTCTGCCTGTTGCCTGCGTTGTTATATCCGCCGCGGCAGCGGGAGGCGGTGTAAGCATAAAAACTGCGATTGCGGCGGCGGTTGCGGTCGCGTGCGCCTGTGTGGGCGGTATACTTTCGGCAAACATGAAAAAGAAAACGCGTTGACCGTGCCGCAAGGCGCGGTTTTGTCTTGTAAAATATAAAAAAGATGGTATAATATATTAAGTATTTACATACGAGGAGGAAAACAAATCATGTCCAAAGAAAAGTATTATATCACAACTGCGATCGCTTACACATCGCGTAAGCCTCATATAGGTAATTCTTATGAGATAGTTCTCACCGATGCCATAGCCAGGTATAAGCGAATGCAGGGATATGATGTGTTCTTCCTTACCGGTACAGACGAGCACGGCCAGAAGATAGAGGAATATGCGCAGGCCGCCGGTGTTTCTCCCAAGGAATATGTCGATAAAGTGGCGGGGGAGATACGCAGCATCTGCGATTTGCCCAACACCACCTATGACAAGTTTATCAGAACGACAGACGACTATCACGAAAAGGTAGTTCAGAAGATATTCCGCAAGCTTTATGAGCAGGGCGATATCTATAAGAGCGAGTACGAGGGAATGTACTGCGTACCTTGCGAGAGCTTTTTCACCGAGTCTCAGGTCGTTGACGGCAAGTGCCCGGACTGCGGCAGAGAGCTTGTTCCGACAAAGGAAGAGGCATATTTCCTGAGAATGTCGAAGTATCAGAAGCAGCTCGAGGATTATATCGAGGCTAACCCCGACTTCATTTATCCCGAGAGCCGCAAAAAAGAAATGGTCAACAATTTTATAAAGCCCGGCATTCAGGATCTCTGCGTTTCGCGCTCGTCCTTTAAATGGGGTGTTCCGGTTGACTTTGACGACAAGCACGTTATCTATGTTTGGATAGACGCTCTTTCAAACTATATTACCGCCCTCGGCTACGACCCGGACGGCAGCTCCGAGCTGTTCAATAAGTACTGGCCTGCCGACGCTCATATCATAGGCAAGGATATTCTCCGTTTCCACACGATTTATTGGCCCATCATGCTTATGGCTCTCGGCCTTGAGCTGCCCAAAAAGGTGTTCGGTCATCCGTGGCTGCTTTTCGGAACGGACAAGATGTCAAAATCAAAGGGCAATGTTATATATGCCGACGACCTTGTGAGACATTTCGGCGTCGATGCGATAAGATATTATCTGCTCTCCGAAATGCCCTATGCAGCCGACGGCTCCATAACTTATACCACTATAATCGAGCGCTACAATTCCGAGCTTGCCAACACTCTCGGAAACCTTGTTAACAGAACCGTTGCGATGTCCAACAAGTATTTCGGCGGCGAGATATTAGCTCCCGAAGCGCCGGAGGCTGTTGACGATGACCTCAAAAACACCGTTCTCGGCAGTGTGGCGACGGTTGAAAAATGCATGGACGATTTCCATGTCGCAGATGCCCTTGAGGCTATTTTCAGCGCGGCAAGACGCAGCAACAAGTATATCGACGAGACAACGCCGTGGCTGCTTGCAAAGGACGAGGACAAGCGCGCAAGGCTCGGTACAGTGCTCTATAATTTGCTCGAGAGCATAAGAATAATTGCCGTTCAGCTCAAGCCCTTTATGCCCGAAACTTCGGACAAGATACTCGAACAGCTCAATACCGACATATCGTCCTATGAGAGCATTAAATCCTTCGGTGCGTTAAAAGCAGGCGGCCATGTCGGAACGGCAACTCCGCTCTTCGGCAGAATCGACGCCGAAAAGATGCTTGAGGAGATAGAGAAGGAGACCGCGGTATCCGAGGCGGCGCTTGAGGAAAAGAAAGAAGAAATACCCGGTGTCGCAATGATAGGCATTGACGATTTCGCAAAGGTAGAGCTTAAGGTAGCAAAAATTAAGGACTGCGTGCCCGTAAAGCGCGCAAAGAAATTGCTCGAGCTGACTGTTGACGACGGCAGTGGACTGCGTACCGTTGCGTCGGGAATTGCCAAGTGGTACAAGCCCGAGGATTTGGTCGGACGCAATGTAATTCTTGTCTCCAACTTAAAGCCCGCTAAGCTCTGCGGTATTGAAAGCTGCGGAATGATTCTTGCGGCCGATTGCGAGCAGGATGATGTCAAGGTGATATTTGTTGACGATATCCCGGTCGGAGCAAAGATAAGATGATAGATAATATTTTTGACAGCCACGCCCACTACGACGATGAACAGTTTGACGGCGACAGGGATGAATTGCTTCGGTCCTTGCCGTCGAAGGGCGTCTGCGCTGTTATAAACTGTGCAAGCGACCTCAAAAGCTCCGCAACCTCTGCGGAGCTTTCTGAAAAATATCCGTTTTTCTGGTGTGCCTGCGGAGTTCACCCGCACGAGGCCGAAAAAGAATTAAAAACGGCTGATATTAACGAAATAGAAAAAAGAATAGTTAATTTCACGGAAAAGAAAAAATGTGTGGCAATAGGGGAGATAGGGCTTGATTATCACTACGATTTTTCGCCCAGAGAGCTTCAAAAGGAGATATTCGAGCTCCAACTGAAGCTTTCAAAGGAACTGGATCTCCCCGTTATAGTTCACGACAGGGAAGCGCATGAGGATACAATGACCTTGCTCAAAAAATACAGGCCGAAAGGCGTTGTGCATTGCTTTTCCGGCAGCGTTGAAATGGCTCGGGAAGTTTTGAAGCTCGGAATGTATATCGGTCTCGGAGGAGCGGTTACTTTTAAAAATGCGAAGAAGCCTGTTGCGGTTGCCGCCGCAACCGATATCGACAGGATACTGCTTGAAACCGACTGTCCTTATATGGCGCCGGTACCGTTCAGAGGAACGAGATGCTCGTCTGATATGATTGCATATTCCGCGCAGACGATAGCGAGCGTTAAAAACATGGATGTGCAAACACTTGTCGATGCCGCAACCGAGAATACAAAGCGGCTGTTCGGGATAGAGTTTTAATTCTATGCGAAAGGAGAGTGCCGAAAGAAACAGCAGAAATTATACAAAATAAATGTTTTGTATAATTTAGGGGAGTTGAAACGGCTTAAATGCGTTTTTACTGCTTTCTTTCGGGTTTATATGAAGCCTGAGAATTTTGTATGTCTGCCGCGCTTAGTGCGCGATTATCTGAATTATCTGTCGAGTGTTAAAGGCAAATCACAGCTGACAGTTTGTGAATACGCCTCTGATCTTCGGCTCTTTTTCGCATACATGCTCAAACAAGAAAATCTTTCACAGTACAAAAACACTCCCATAGATGAAATCGATATTTCAAAGCTGGACATAGATTTTATCTCCCTTGCACGTATACCCACGGTCTACGGATTCCTCGAATACTGCCGTTCCGAGCGCGGCAACGACACCGCTGCAAGAGCCCGTAAGGTTGTCTCCATCAAACGATTTTACCGCTATCTTAAAGTTCAAGGATATATTGACGAAAATCCCATGCAGGACTTGGAGTCACCTAAAATAAAGAAATCGTTGCCCAAATATCTGTCCCTTGAACAGGCTGTAAGCTTACTTGAGGCTGTGGACGGAAAAAATAAGGAACGGGATTACTGCATTTTAGTTCTTTTTATGAATTGCGGGATGCGTCTCTCAGAGCTTGTTTCGATTAATTATTCTGATATAAAACCTGATAATACAATTATAATAACCGGAAAAGGAAATAAACAACGCACGGTTTATTTAAATAACGCCTGCTTGAACGCAATAAAAGATTATATGAAAGTGCGCCCGGTAGACGGTGTTAAAGATAAAGATGCGCTGTTTCTCAGCAACCGTAAGACGCGGATAAGCCCGAAAACCGTTCAGCATATAGTTGACGAATATCTTGAAAAATCAGGTCTCAGCGGTCAGGGATTTTCTACTCACAAGCTCAGGCATACAGCTGCAACGCTTATGTATCAATACGGCCATGTGGATGTACTCCAGCTAAAAGAAATTCTCGGGCATGAGAATTTATCAACAACCGAGATTTATACTCATGTAGTTGACGAACAGCTTCGCAGTGCCGTTGATTCCAATCCTTTAAACAAAGTAAAAATAACCCCAAAAACGGCAGACGAAACCGACGGCGAAAACTAAAAGCCGAACAGCTTGCAAAAAAGTCTGCTTGCGACGGCATCCGTTACGGCTGCTATAACTACCAGAATACATATTATCAAAAAACGCATACAATAAATTTTTATGCTCCCCTCCCCTCTTTGCGCTTTAGCCGAAGAAAGTGAGAGGAGCATTTCATATGACGAGTTTATTCCGGCGCTGCAAGCGAGCAGCAGTGCAAAAACAGCCGGTATAAGCCCGGGATATATCACCAAAGCGCAATAACCGAGTCCGCGCAGAGCGAAATTCGAGTATAAATACCCCGACAGCATTCCTATACCCACGCCTCTTATTACGGGCAGAACACATATAAGCGGCAGTCCGACCGCGCACAGCCCGAATACAAATACAGCGAGCATAAATGCGGCGTTGACGGCCAGTGAATTTATAAAATTCACTCCGAGTGATTGTGTGCCTTTGGAGCTTATATATACCGAAAACATATCGGAAAAAGAGCCGGAAAGATATCCGTCCGCCTTTTTCACAGAAGCGGCACCAAATATCATTCCCGCCGCAAACAGCAGCATCATGAGCAGCATCCTGCGATTCTTTTTAAGCGAAGTTATAATACCGTTTCCGTATTCCTTTGCCGCCGCGTTTATGTCCATAGCATTTTACCTCCATTATTTTATCTAATAATATGAGGCTTTGTCCCGAAAAATACCAATGTCCCCGCAGAACTCTGCGAGGACATTTTTTGCCTACTATTCCGTTTTCGTTCCGTTCAATTTATTGACAAAATCCGACGGTTTTACGGTCATTTCTACCCACGCGGGTCTGAATCCGCTTTTTATCGCGTTTCCCGCAGACTTGATGTTTGACCATGCACAGCAGTAAAACGGTACTTTTCCGCACGCTGTGATCTCTAAAGCCAGTCTGCTCGTCAATGCGGCGGCAACGCCCTGTCTGCGATATTCCGGCAGAACATCAACCCCTATCTGCCACATCGTATCACAATCTGCGGAAGCACCCGCAAGCCCTATCAGACGATTGCCGTCATATGCGCCGACGCACAGTACATCTAAGCTTTTCCTGTCGGCGCACAGAGCGTTGCTCCACTGTGACGCATACAAAGCGTTGAAGTCATCGGGATACATCACCCGAAGCTCATATTGGCACGAAAGCTCACGCAGTATATCCATGCGCGGCAGAAAGTACTCCGCCATGAAGCAAATTCGCATACCGTATGATTGAAAGGCATCGTTGAGGATGTGCAAATTCGGCGTTTCAAAGCAGTGTTCGGGTGCGAAGCGGTTTATATATGACTTCACGATATCCTTGTATTTCATGTCAACGGATGCAACAACATTATTCCCGAAGGACACAAGGTTGCATATAAACGGGAGATTTAAATATCTGCGCGCATCAGGGCTTACAGTAGATTCGACAATAATATTTTGGCTCTTTTTGAAGTCCTCGGGCGCACAGCCGAGGTCTGTTGCGGATTGAGCCATGGCAACAGAAATAATTTTGCTGTTATTCATCAGTAAAATCCTGTCTTTGAAATGCAAACGCCCCTGATTTTCGGTCAGAGGCGTTAAATATTTTATTTCTTGAAGATATCGTCCTGCTCAATAAGCTCGATTCCCGCGCCATTGAGTATCTCGGAAGCCTTGTCGTTATCCTCAACTCTGATGATAACATAGGCATTGCCGACAGAGGGCGTGATAAACGCATAGGCATATTCAACGCTTATCTGCTCGTCGGAAAGCACCTTGATAGCGCGCGCAAGTCCGCCGGGCTCATCGGGAATGATTATGCCGAGAACCTGCGTCGCGGAGGCGGTCATACCCTCGCTTCTGAGCGCTTCAACAGCGGCCTTGGGATCGTTGACTATAAGGCGGAGAATGCCGTAGTCCGAGGTATCCGCAACGGAAAGAGCGCGGATATCAATGCTGTTTTTTGCGAGAACCGCCGTTATATCGGCGAGTCTGCCGGGTCTGTTTTCGACAAAAACCGAAATCTGACTGATTGCCATTTGATTTTCCTCCTTTATATTTTTCTGTTATCAATAACTCTCGAAGCCTTGCCTTCGTAGCGCGGCAGAGAGTGCGGTTCAACAAGACGTACCTTTGCGGAGACGCCGAGGACGGACTGCATGGCACCGCAAATCTCCTTTTCCTTGGCCTCAATCTGTCTGACCGAGTCGGAGAACATATTGTCGGACATTTCAATGCATACGGTCATTATGTCAAGATTATTTGCTCTGTCAACTATAATCTGATAATTCGGAGCCATACCGAGTGAAAGAATGACGTGCTCGACCTGAGCCGGGAAAACGTTGACTCCGCGGATAATGAGCATATCGTCGCTCCTGCCCTTGGGTCTGAGCATCTTGACAAGCGTTCTGCCGCAGGCACATTTTTCGTGCGTTATCGCGGAAATATCGCGGGTTCTGTATCTGAGAAGCGGAAGCGCTTCCTTGCCTATGCAGGTGAACACGAGCTCGCCGTATTCGCCGTCGGGCAGCGGCTTGAGAGTCACGGGATCGACTATCTCGGGATAGAAATAATCCTCGCATATATGCATTCCGCTCTGCTCGCAGCATTCAAATGCAACGCCAGGACCCGCTATCTCGGAGAGGCCGTATATATCATATGCCTTGATTTTGAGCATATTTTCAAGCTGTGTGCGCATATTTTCGCTCCACGGCTCGGCACCGAAAATACCTATTCTAAGCGGCAAATCGGCGGGATCGATATTCATTTCGTTGAGCGTTTCTGCGATAAACAGAGCGTATGACGGAGTACAGCAGAGCACATTTGAGCCGAAATCCTGAAGAATCTGCACCTGACGCTTTGTGTTGCCGGAGGACACGGGAATAGCCGTTGCGCCGAGCTTCTCCGCACCGTAATGAATACCCATACCGCCCGTGAAAAGTCCGTAGCCGTAGGAGACGTGGATGTAGTCCGAGGGCGTTGTGCCCGCAGCGGTAAGGGCTCTTGCCGCGCACTCCGACCAGCGGTCTATATCGCCTCTCGTGTAGCCGACAACAGTCTGCTTTCCGGTCGTTCCGGACGAGGCGTGAACTCTGACAAGCTCCTCTCTCGGCACGGCAAAAAGTCCGAACGGATAGTGATCTCTGAGATCCTGCTTTATGGTAAAGGGCAGCTTGTCGATATCGTCTATCGAATGTATGTCCTCGGGCTTGAGACCCATTTCGTCAAACTTTGCTTTGTAAAACGGAATGTTCTCATAGCATCTTTTTACGGTTTTTATCAGTCTTGCGCTCTGTATTGCGTGCAGATAATCGCGCGACGCTGTCTCAATTTCAGGGCTGAAATACTTTGCCATCGTATCATATCTCCTTTTGCTGACTGTCTGCCTTTAATGCGTTTCAGCAGCTTTTTTCGTGCTCATAGCCGAGGCGGAACGCCTCAAGGTTCATATCGAGGAACTTTTCGGGCACTGTGTTCCTTATGGCGTTTGTCCAGGTTTCGTAGCTCAATTGCATATGGCTCGCCATGGCGCCTATGAGAACAACATTGACTGCCTTTGCCGAGCCCGCCTTGACGGCGAGCGACAGCGCGTCAAGCTCTATCATAGAAGCTCCCGCCGCTTTTATTGCCTCTGATATGTTCTGAGGATACTCGGCCGCACCGGTTATGACCGGCATGGGGTCAATGCACTGGTCGTTTACGACCAGCTTGCCGTCGGGCTTGAGGAAGCTGAGCCATCTTGCGGCCTCGAGCTTTTCAAATGCGAGAATTATATCGGCTTCGCCCTGCTCTATCGTGGGCGAAAAAACCTCGTCACCGTATTTAACATATGTAACGACGGAGCCGCCGCGCTGGCTCATTCCGTGTATCTCGGAGACCTTGACCTCGTATCCGCTGTCTATGAGTGCGCTGCCGAGCAGTCTGCTCGCAAGCAGAGTACCCTGGCCGCCGACGCCGACTATCATAATTGATTTAACTGCCATTTCTCTCGCCCCTTTCTTATTCTATCGCACCGAATTTGCAAAGCTGCTTGCAGACGTCGCAGCCGACGCAAAGGGTGAAATCAATGTGAGCCTTGCCCTCTTTCATGCTTATCGCGGGGCAGCCGATCTTCATGCACATCTTGCAGGAGGCGCACTTGTCGGTATTGACCTTGACGGGAGGATTGGTTTTAACGTATTTGAGGAGCACGCAGGGACGGCGGGATATAACGACCGACGGCTCGTCCGCTTCCAACTCTTCTTTTATTGCTTTTTCGGTTGCGGCAAGATCGTAAGGATCAACGACGACAACGCGGTTTATGCCGACTGCATGGGCAAGGGCCTCAAGGCTGACTGCCGTTGTCGGGTCGCCTTTTATGGTCAGGCCGGTAGTCGGGTTCTGCTGATGTCCGGTCATGCCGGTGATGCTGTTATCAAGGACGATAACAACGGAATTGCTCTGATTGTATGCGATGTTTATAAGACCGGTGACACCCGAATGAATGAATGTCGAGTCGCCTATAACCGCTACGCGCTTGTGGCTGCCGGATTCGTCGGCTTTGTTCATGCCGTGAAGCGCGGAGACCGATGCGCCCATGCATATGCAGGTGTCCATCATGCCGAGAGGCGCCATAGAGCCGAGCGTGTAGCAGCCGATATCGCCGCTGACATTGACCTTGAGCTTCTTGAGGGCATAGAACAGACCTCTGTGCGGGCATCCGGCGCAGAGCACGGGCGGACGCGCGGGAACATCTATATCCGCCTTGAGATAACTGTTTTCTTCACCGAGAATGACCTTCTTTATCATGCTCTGCGAATACTCGCCCAGGAGTGTAAACTGCTCCTTACCGATAACATTTATTCCGAGCTTGCGGCAGTGATCCTCTATGTAGGGGTCGAGCTCTTCAATGACATAGACTTTTTCGCACTCTGCGGCAAAGTCGCGGAGCAGCTTCTCGGGCAGCGGATAGAGGCAGCCGAGCTTGAGATAAGAAGCCTTGTCTCCGAGGGCTTCCTTGGCGTACTGATATGCAATTCCGCCTGTGATAATGCCGATTTTTTTGTCGTTGTATTCTATCTTGTTGACGCCGAGGTCAATCGCTTCGCTCTCGCCCCATGCGGTAAGAGCCTTGGTTCTCTCCTCGACTATAACGTGCTTTTTCTTTGCCATAGCGGGCATCATAACGTATTTCTGAGTGTCTTTAACATACTCCTTGAGCCCGTTGTCGACTCTCTCCCCTACCTCAACAAGGCTGCGGGAATGGGAGATTCTTGTTGTGAGCCTGATTATGACCGGGGTGTCGTAGCGCTCGGAAATATCATATGCGAGCTTTGTAAAAGAGAGACATTCCTGAGAATCCGCGGGCTCAAGCATCGGTATTTTGGAGGCCTTTGCATAGTTTCGCGAATCCTGCTCGTTCTGCGACGAATGCATACCCGGGTCGTCCGCAACGACTATGACCATACCGGCATTTACGCCCGTATATGAGAGCGTAAACAGCGGATCGGCGGCGACATTCAGACCGACGTGCTTCATGCCGCAGAAGGAACGCGCTCCGGCTATGGCTGCACCGCCGGCAGTCTCCATGGCGACTTTCTCGTTGGGAGCCCATTCGCAGTATATTTCATCATATTTGGCCGCGCTCTCCGTCACTTCGGTGCTCGGAGTACCAGGATAGCTCGATGCCACGCGGCATCCGGCTTCGTAAAGACCTCTTGCGACGGCCTCGTTTCCTAAAAATAACTTTCTCATTCTTTGCCTCCGGGTTTATTTCTTCTCGTTTCTCAAGTCGACAACTCTGTGTGCTTTGCCTACAAATCTCTCGAGCGTTTTGGGTTCGAGGAGACTGACCTTGCACTGTATGCCGAGGGTAGTCTGGAGATTGTGGATTATCTTTTTCTGAAGGCGTTCAATCTCGCCGTAGCTCTCAAGCAGAGATGCGTCGATGAGCTCAACGCGAACTTCAAGGGTATCGGCAAAGCCCTCACGGCGCACAACGAGTTGATAGTTTGCGCCTATCTGCTCTGTGCCTATGAGCACGCTCTCGATCTGCGACGGGAATACATTTACGCCGCGTATCTTGAGCATATCGTCGCTCCTGCCCTTGACCTTGTCCATTCTGACTCCTGTTCTTCCGCATTTGCAGGGAGAATAGTTGAGCCTTGTAATATCGCGGGTTCTGTATCTGAGAAGAGGAATGCCCTCTTTAGTCAGCGTGGTTACGAGCAGCTCGCCCGTTTCGCCCTCTCCGAGAGGCTCGAGCGTTTCGGGGTTAACTATTTCGGGATAGAAATAATCCTCGCAGAAGTGGAGGCCGTCGCGCTCCTCGCATTCGCCGGATACACCGGGTCCCATGAGCTCGCTCATGCCGTAGTTATCGGTAGCGAAAAGTCCCCAGCCGTTTTCTATCTGAGTTCTCATCTCGGGCGTGCAGCCCTCGGAGCCGAGCAAGCCGAGGCGAAGCTTATAGTCGCTCATAGGATAGTCGAGCTCTTTTGCAACTTCGCACATATAAAGAGCATATGACGGGGTTGCGACAAGGGCGGTGGTGCCGAAATCGCGCATATACATCAGCGCCTTTTCGGTGTTTCCGCTCGAATTGGGAATAACGGTAGCGCCGAGCTTTTCAAGTCCGTAGTGAAGTCCGAGCGCGCCGGTGAACATACCGTAGCCGAACGAAATCTGAACTATATCCTCATCGGTGGCACCCGCCGCCGCGACGATACGCGCAACGCAGTCCGACCAGATGTCAAGATCATGCTTGGTGTAGCCGACAACGGTGGGTTTTCCGGTCGTTCCGGAAGAAGCGTGAATACGCACCATATCCTTCATGGGCCTTGCAAACAGACCGAAGGGATAGTTGTCGCGCAAGTCGGCTTTCGTAGTCGGCGGTATATATTTTATATCGCTGAGACTCTTGATTTTATCGGCGGTAACGCCCGCCTCATCAAGCTTTTTTGTATAGAACGGTACATTTTTATAGCAATAGTCAACCGTCCATTTCAGTCTTTCGAGCTGCAGTGCTTCCAATTCACTGCGCTTCATTGTTTCGATTTCCTTTTGAAAAAACATCTTGAAATCTCCCTCTTTTATGATTCGACAGGGTACGCGAATTATTATAAATTATACCACTGTTACTCTTTTTCGACAATACCGTTGTAAAATAATTCGGTAATATTCTCATCCTCTTTGCCCGTTATCGCGCTGACGATGAAGCAGAGCGCGAGGGAAAGGAGCATAGCTATGCACGCGAAAAGAGGACCGAAACCCGCGAGAGATGCCGCTGTGACATTTTCGAGTCCGAACGCTGTGAGCAACTTGCAGATTGCGGGAATTATCGCAACGCAGAAGCCTCCTATCATCGCCGCCCATGCCCCCTGTCTGTTCATGCGCTTCCAAAACAGCGCAACAACATACGGCGCGAGGAAAGAGCCGGAAATAATTCCCCATGAGTAGCTCATCATGTCGAGTATGGGCGTGTCGGTGTTGGCGACGACATAGGAGCAAATAATGAAAACGACGCAGAGAATTTTCGTGAGCGCGGTAACTTTTTTCTCTTTCATCTCGGGCTTCAGCACGCTCTTTACAAAGTCCATGGAGAAGGTGGAGCTTGCTGTAAGCGTTATGGAGCAAAGGGTTGAAACCGATGCGGCTATGAGCAGCACAAGCACGATTCCGAGCAGAATGTTCGGGAGGTTTGCAACCTTGAGCATATTGGGAACAATGTAGTCCTGAACAGGCTTTTTGAACGAAGCTATTTCGTCGGCAGTAAAGAATCTGTGGCAGAGAGAGCCTATAAAATATCCGCCTCCCGCAACGAGCAGGGCGAAAAATGTGGATATAACTATGCCGCGCTTTGCCTGCTTGTCGTCTTTTATGCCGAAATATTTCTGTATCATCTGCGGCAGTCCCCATGTGCCGAAGCTGGTCATGAGAACGGTTGCGATGAGCGACGCCGCAGCCTTAACTCCGAGCTTGGGAAGCCCCTGCGCCGAGTGAGCGTATTCTCTGAGCCCCTCGATTCCGCCGACTCTGTCGCAGCGGATAACAAAGATTATAAGCAGCGTTATGCCGAACATCATAACAATGCCCTGAACAAAATCCGCGCGCGCCTGAACGAGATATCCTCCGAGCAGCAGCAGAACGGCTGCGAGCACAGCTATAATTATCATGCATATTTTGTCGTCTATACCGAGCAGAACCTCCGCAACCGAGGCGAGACCCTTATAGACCGAGGCCGAATACGGAATCATAAAAATAAATATGACCATGCAGGCGAATATTTTCATTGCGCGGCTGTTGTATCTCAGCTCAAAAAACTGAGGCATGGTTTTTATCTTCAGCCTGTTTGAAACATCGCGCGTTCTTCGGGCAAGCACTCGCCACGCGAGCCATGAGCCGAACACCGCGTTGCCTATTCCCGCGGCTATGCCCCAGAGACCGTAGTTGAGTCCCGTACCGCCGGCGTAGCCGACAAACATGACTGCCGAAAAGTATGCGGTGCCGTAAGAAAGCGCCGAAAGCCAAGCTCCGGCGTTTCTTCCGCCGACGGTCAAGTCGGCTATGCTCTTCGATTTGCGTCCCGATACAATTCCGATTATCATCATAACCGCAACATATACCGCGATAGTTATCCAGACTGTGGCGTTTTCCATCCTAAAATTTCCCGCTTCCTGTTGTTTTTGTGCTTTAAAGCTTTTACCTGATAAAGTGCAACGAATATAATACAATAAAAAGCGGCATTTGTCAAGCTGTTTTACGTTATTTTAAAAAGAATTAAATATATCTCTGAAGCCCCCGCTCTTTTTCGGCGGCGTGCAGCATTCCTGTCGTTTCAGACACACCAATACGGTGTCTTCTCCTATTACTTTTATATCTTCCCAGCATATGCGAATATCCTCTCCCCGTCCGAGCAGTCCCAAGCATTTCGGCCTGCCGAACACGATTATTGCCACAACTCTGCCCGAGCAGGTATCGACCTCGACATCCGACACGGGACCTAATATATCGCCGTCCTTTTGATTTATGACCTGCTTGTTTCTCAAATCCGTTACGCAGCAGTTCAAAAAAAATCACCCCCCAACGGCATTATATGCCGCCGAGGGTGCGTAGAATCACACGACATTCATCTCTCTTTTCAGGCGTTCTATAATCCTTTTTTCAAGCCTTGAGATATAGCTCTGCGATATACCGAGCATATCCGCGACTTCCTTTTGGGTATATTCCTTGCCGCCGCCGAGCCCGAACCGCATTCGCATTATAAGCTTGTCGCGGTCGGCGAGAGTGTCCACGGTGCGCAGAAGCAGACTTTTTTCATCCTCCGCCTCTATTCCGCGGTTCACGGTATCGGGCTCGCTGCCGAGAATATCCGACAGCAGCAGTTCGTTTCCGTCCCAGTCCACATTAAGAGGCTCGTCGAGCGAAATTTCGTTTCTGATGTTGTTGGTTTTCCGCAAAAACATAAGAATCTCGTTTTCAATACAGCGAGAGGCATATGTAGCGAGCTTTATATTCTTTGACGGTCTGAATGTGTTGACCGCCTTTATAAGTCCTATTGTGCCTATGGATATCAGATCCTCTATTCCGACCCCTGAGCTTTCGAATTTTCGCGCT
>ERZ856578.4257-NODE-4257-length-19689-cov-9.910310_pt1 | contig 19689 bp, 16 predicted proteins | sample MGYA00514384_ERZ856578 | MGnify/ENA primary metagenome ERZ856578 (study PRJEB29103, sample SAMN06111958) | human gut metagenome | biome: human gut; feature: ankylosing spondylitis patient; material: healthy_person | host: Homo sapiens | place: China:Hangzhou... | reverse complement strand
AATACTTGGCTGGCAACGGCCCGGAAAGATAGATAGCGCCAACACATTTCCCCGCAGAGTTTTCGCTCTGCGGGGAGATTTTTATTTCCGGCTATTCACAGTTCCACCCGACGTTTTAGCGCAATAACACGGCGTGTCTGTCACTTGCTGCCGATCGGGACTCATTTTCTCTTTTCGTGCTTTGGCCGATTTTCTTCGGTCCAGTTTCTCGGGTTGGTATCGTCGGGAGCAAGGCCGGCAAGGATGGCTTCATAGTGAGTCACTTTCTCATCCATATATTTTACGGTAGTTTTTGCCTCTTCCAAGCGCTGATAGGCCGCCGCTCTTTCCTATGAAGCATTCTACTGTTCTTGATGGGTCTGTTCCGTGTTCCGCTTCTCCGCCTTCAGCGCCGGCAGAGGAATGTCAATGCCGATAATCAGCTTGAACAGCCACAGGAACAGCAATATCACCAGAATGGGAATCAGGCAGGAGGTCACCAGCAGAATGGCCAGTGCCTCGATGAGATTGTTCAGCGTCTGCTTGAATTTTTCCAGTGTGCCGCTGGCCGCGCTGCCGATGCTGTCCTTGACCTTGGAAAATAGGCCGGAAAGCCCGCTCTGCTGGTCTGTGTCCGCCTCGGTTGTGGCGTCGGTCTCTACTTCCGCAACATTTTTCTTGGCGTCCTCCAGCGTTTCGCTGATGGAGGCCTGATACGTCCGCTCGATCATGGAGGAGGCATAGATGCCGGAGGGGATGACCAGCACCAGCGCCAGAGCAAAGCAGGCCAGCCGCCACGCAAGGACCCGGAAAAACCGTTTCTGGCTGCACACGTATGCCGCCCCCAGCAGGCACGCCAGCGGGAACAGGACATGGAACGCTGCGCTGGCCGTGATGGTCAACAGGTATTTTTCTAAGAAGATGGCGCACAGGACGATGAGAAAGTACCCGCTGAGGTCCGCCAGCTTTTCGGCCACAGGCGTTGCGATGTCCCCCGGCAGTAGCGTGATGGCCGCCGAGGCCGCCGTGGAGGCGGCTGTCAGCTCCAGCACAGTGGTCTGCTTTTCCTGAAGTGCCGCAAGAGAGCCCTGATAGGTTTCCGGCCGGGTCATGACGGGCGCCAGCGCGAAAATCGAAAGCGCCGCCGCCAGTACCAGCGCTGTAACCCACGTGAATTTTTTTAGAAGCTCCTTTTTCATCCGTGTTCACCTCAAATGCTCAAATTTTCGGGACAAAGCCCATAGAAAAGAGCGGCGCTGCCGGCGCCGCCCAAACTCATAACATAATTATTATAGCAAAGGTCGGTTTTACAGTCAATTCCTATCCGATTTGGACGAATAAAATCGGAGGAATCCATAGAAGCGCGGCCTTGATTTCATGCAAAAAGCGAATTGCGGACGCGGCTCAAATCTGGTATCTTAAAGCTACAGAAAGTAGGGTGAGTCCAATGTATCAGTAACTTCACAAACTGAAGAAATCGGAGGTAATCATTGATGATAGAGCCCAAGTCTCACGCATGACTCCTGACCGTAGGCGGATGCCCGGTCAGGAGTCATTTTTTTGCCGTGAGGGGTATTTTGGGCTCGATTTTCCCGAGAGATTCCCACGATTGATATTTTCCTTGACAGCGCAAAGCATGGATTTTATATTAGTATAGATACAGTTCATCCCTCTATGCTTCTCGGCTAAGCGGTAATGCAGTTCTATGTGCTGACCGGATTGACCCTCTTGGCAAAAAGTTTTTGAGGCTGTAAAGGGAAATTTTACAATAGAAAGAAAGTGCCTTCATGAGAAACGAAAGAATGTATCAAGAATTTCTGGAGCTGGTCACCATAGATTGTGCCTCCGGCAAGGAAACCCCCATTGCGGAAAAGCTGAAAGCAAAGCTGACTGAGTTGGGCTTCACTGTGACGCAGGATCAGGCCGGAGAGACCTTCGGCGGTGAGTGCGGCAATGTGTATGCAGTCCGCGAGGGCGAGCTGGGCGGCTCCCTGATGTTCAGCTCCCACATGGACCGTGTTCCCAACGGGCTCGGCATCCATCCCGTAGAAAAGGATGGTGTGCTTTATTCTGATGGGAGCACGATTTTGGCAGCGGATGACATTTCCGGCGTCTGCGCCATTCTGGAAGGTGTGCGCCAGGCCTTGGAGGCCAAAAAGCCTCTGCCTCGGTTGGAGCTGTACTTTTCCGTAGGCGAGGAAGCCGGCCTGTATGGAGCCGCCGCAACGGACGCAGCTATTTTCAAGTCCAGAATTGGTTATATCGTAGATTCTCCGGGTACCATCGGTCGCTTTATCACCGCTGCTCCGGGCCGCTATGAGTTGGGTGCGGAGATCATTGGACGTCCGGCTCATGCGGGCAATGAGCCGGAAAAGGGCATCAATGCCGCCAAGATCATGTGCGACATGATTTCCACATTAAAGCAGGGCAGACTGGATCCGGTCTCCACCTCCAATTTCCCCATTCTCTCTACCGGCACCCGTGTGCCCAACGTGGTGTGTGACTTTGCTTCTTTCAGAGGCGAGGCACGGAGCCGGGATTCGAAGACACTTCTGGATTATGTGGCCTATTTTGAGGAACATTGCAAGAAAGTCGCCGCGGAAAACGGAGCCGAAGTGAAGATCATTAAAAAGGAGTCATTCCTGCCTTTCTGCATTGCGGAGGACAACGAGGTGGTCTCCGTGGCGAAAGCAGCCTGTGCCAAGATTGGCCTGACGCCCCGGTTTGAGGCTGGCGGTGGCGGTATGGATGCCAATATCTACAACGCCCGCGGCCTGACAACCATCGGTGTTGCTTCCGGCTACAGCAAGAACCACACGAAAGAGGAACAGTTGGAGCTGGACAGCTTCTTCCAGTCCGGCGATTTGATTGCTGCACTGATTGCGGCTTACGGTGAGACCTGCACCGTTGACTGACAGTGCTTTTGTCAGGTAGGAAATACGAACTCTGAAACTCCTTGTCGGTTAAAAATCCTGTCTGTGAGGCTTTGCTAATGCAGGGTAATATGCCGTGGCGTGCGGCGTCTTGGCGATTTTACCAATCGGAAGCGCGTTTTCCGTGCTATTCATAAAATTTCGTCCGAGGCGTAAGCAGTGAGCGCATCGACCCGGCCGCGCAGGCCAAGCGCGCACAGGTGGCCGCCAAGATGGCAGGATACCTGAAAAATCTGGAAATGAACTGAGCGCAAATAGAGAGGCAGAAGCCATATCGGCTTCTGCCTCTGAGACTGTCGATAAAGTGGTAAATCCTCCGCAACGGTAAGGAAGGGTGTGCGCGGGAAACCCAAGAAGGGTGTCCTGCGCCATTGAAATCCTTAGTTTTCAGAACTTTTATGAAGTTCTGAAAACTTGTTCAGCGGGGAGAAAAGACTTTTTCGACACGCTGAGGCAGAAGCCATATCGGCTTCTGCCTCTTGCGTTATTTCGGTTATGTATTTGCCCGGCGCACAGCGGCGGAAAGGCGGTCGATGACCCACACCAGCAGGATGAGGCCCAAGGCGATAGCGCCCGCCTCCGGCCAGTTGTAGTGGTTCATGGCGAAGATCAACGGCGCGCCGATGCCCCCGGCACCTACCAGTCCTAAGACCGACGCCTCCCGGATGTTCACATCGAAGCGGTACAGCACGGCGGAGGCAAAGGCGGGGAGGAGTTGAGGCAGCACGGCATAGCGGATTCGCAGCAGCAGCGGGACGCCCATGGCCTCCAGCGCGTGATAGGCACGGAAATCCAGCGCCTCAATGGCCTCGGTGAACCGCTTGCTCAAAAGGCCCACGCTGCAAACGCATAGCGTAAGGACGCCGGTAAACGCGCCGGGACCTGTGACCCGGATGAAGATGAGGCCGTAAATCAAAAACGGAACGGAGCGGATGAGCATGACCGCCACGCGGAACAGCAGCGCGATGGGCTTCGGCACAAGACGGGCAGTGCCGAGGAATGACAGGGGAACAGCCAGTACCACACCAAGGCAGGTCCCTGCCAGCGCAATACAAACCGTTTCCAGCAGCAGATACCCAAGGCCGCTGGCATCTGTCTCAAAAAAGAAGGCCCAGTCGGGATGCAGCAATCCGGAAACCATGGCCCGCACGGTCTGGGGACTGGTGTGGGAGAAGTCCGGTGGCTGGAGGGACAGGGTGCACAGCAGAACGAGCAGAGCGGCAGCCAGCCAAAGCACCCGCTTCTGCACGGCGGACAGGCGCCGTTCCTCCCGGATGATTTGCGACAGGAAGCGGCTGAGGGCCTCAATGGCGCAAACGGTCAGGAACAGGCAGAACAAAATCATGCCCACCTTGCCGTATTCCAGCCACGATATTTTTTCGTTCAGCAGCAGGCCGATGCCGCCGGCACCCACATAGCCCAAAATGGAACTGTGCCGCACGTTGGTTTCCAGCAGATAGAGGACATTGGAAAAATAAGAGGGGGCGATGCCGGGGACAACAGCGCGCCAATAGGCCCTTGCCGAGGCAGCCCCCATGGCGCACAGAGCGCGGTATGCCGTGAGGTCGGCGGTCTCGATGTCCTCATAGGTCAGCCGGGTCAGGATAGCAAAGGTGTAAACCGTGATGGCCACGGTGCCGGAAAAGGTGCCAAGCCCAAATAAAAACGTGGCCAGCAGGGCCAGAATAAGGGCAGGGAAGGAGCGAAGCACCTGAATGAGCAGCCGAAGCAGCGTCCGGAGGGGCCGTGGGGTGTGGAGGGCCTCCGTGCAAAACGGAGCCAAAAGCAGCGCGAAAAAGGCGCCCAGCGCCGTGCCGGTGACGGACATCTGAAGCGTGGCCAGCAGCGGCGCAAGGATGCGGGGAGCATAGCCCCATTCCGGCGGCAGCATGGCAGAGAGCAGGTCCGTCAGGTGGCTCCGGCGGGCCCAGAACAGGGCGGGGGAGCAGCCGGTGAACCGCGCCGCCGTGAAAAAGAGCAGGCAGAAGACCAGCACGGAGACAAGCCGCTTTCGGGCAGGGCGGCTCATGACTGTGCCTCCTGTCCGCCGTACACGGCCGGGAGAATCTCCCGGGCCGGGGTGTCGGCCGGACCGTCAAACACCACGGCGCCGCCGTTCAGTCCAATGAGCCGGTTGGAAAACTCCTGTGACAGCTCTAAATTGTGGCTGTTCATGAGAATGGTCAGCTGCTGGTCCCGCTGAATGTCCCGCAGAAGCGTTAAAATCTGCCGCCCGGTAACAGGGTCCAGCGAGGCCACCGGCTCGTCCGCCAGCAGCAGGGCGGGGCGGCGCATCAGCGCCCGGGCAATGGCGACCCGCTGCTTCTGTCCGCCGGAAAGGCTTTTCACCGGCTCATCTACCTTGTCCAGCAGGCCTACCCGCTCCAGCAGCGCGTCTGCCGCGGCGATGCGGGCCTTTCCGAACAGGCCGCAGACTGCCGGGAGAAAGGCCATGTCCGGCAGACAGGCGTTGAGCACGTTCTGGCGGCAGGTGGCGTTTTCCACCAGCGCGTAATCCTGATAGATCGTGCCGATGGTGGCCTGAATGGCGCGGCGCTGTCGGCGGCCTGCGGCTTCAAAATGGACGCCGGTAACAAGAATTTCTCCGGCGTCACACAAAAGTGCGCCGTTGAGAATACGGAATAGGGTTGTTTTCCCGGCACCGGAGGGACCGATCACCGATACAAACTCTCCCGCGTCCACGGAAAAGCTGACATCATTCAGCGCGCGGGTCCCATTTGGAAACGCCTTGCGGATATGTTGAACTTCCAGCAGCATAAAAGCCTTTCAGCCCCGCAGCTCAAAGAAGCTGCGGGGCACATATTTTTTATAAGGGGATCAGCCCTCCAGAGATTTCAGAAGCTCCTGCGCGGCGCGCTCTCCGTCATAATCGGAGTCCTTGCCCCAAGTATAGCCCACCTGACTGAATACGCTGATGATATCCTTGCCCTCGTCGGTCTCGGCGATCTCGATGAACGCTTCGCCCAGCGCTTTGCGGAAATCCTCGTCCGCCATGGTGTCGGAGCTTTTGCTATAGGCGATCATGTCATTGTAGATGCCCTCGGTGACGCCGATGACGCCGGTCTGCTCCACCATGGGCGCGGTGCCGCCGAAATCGCTCTCCCACTTGGGGGCGTTCTTGATGCGTATGTGGCCGTAGGACACCATCACATCCACCTGGCCGGAGGCCAGACGCGCCACGGAGGTGGTGTGAGAATCGGACTGTACAACGTTGTCAAGGTCGCTGATGCCCTTGCCGTAGTGCTCCTGAAGCCACAGGCAGGGATAGATGTAGCCGGAGGCGGAGGTGGGGCTGAGGACGGACCATGTAGCGCTGTTGAGGTCATCCCATGTCAGCTCCTCGCCGTTGTTGACCTTGGCCAGCAGCGCCTGGCCCTTTTCGCTGGGGCCGGCTAAAAGGATGCAGCGATAATACGTGCTCATGTCCTGCGTGTTTTCCTCAATGGTACCGTCATTCCAATCGGCGGGATCGTCGGAGTCCTTGTTGATGGCATAGCGCAGCGCGGTGAGCAGCACATCGCAGTCATCGGAAAACAGCACATAGTTGCCGCCGGAAATAAAGCCGATGTCGGCGCTGCCGGCGCTGAGGGCTTCGCCCACGGCGGTGTAGCTGGTGCCGACGGTCATGTCGATCTCCTTGACATCATAGCCCTTTTCCAGCAGCTTTGCCTGCAGGAGCTGCTCCAGCGGCTCCGTGGCCGTGGTGATCTGGTCCGCGTCAGCGTAGGGGGAAAAGGCGATCTTCAAAGAGGGAATTTCTTTGACGCCGGTCTCCGCCACATCTTTGCCGGAATTGGCCGCCGGCGTCTCCTTTCCGGCGCAGCCGGTGGCGACACCGAGACATAGCGCAAGGGACAAAAGCGTTGCAAGGAACTTTTTCATAAGGATACCTCCAGATTTGATTTTCCGCCCGAAGCGCAAAAAAGGTATGTGCCTTGCAGCACATACCGAAGCGACTTCAAGCAGATGCTGACAGTCCTCCCGCGAATCAGGGGAAGACATGGGACGGTCGATTCTCACTGGAATCCTCTCAACCCGGAACACGGGCTCCCTCGCAATCTGGTTTCGTCATCAATCTGAGCGCGGCGCCAAGGCGCTCCCCTTTGCACCGCATTCCGTAACCGATGTTTACCATACCACAGCTTTCCCCAAAATTCAAGCAGAATTTGCAAGCGCCTCCCATTCCTTTATCGATTCGACGATATTCAGGTATTCGTTGGAGTTTATCAGCATTTTTACTTTTCCTACACGGTGCAACAGTTTTTCGTTATCAAATGTTTGTATTTTAACGGTGCATCCGGACAATTCCTTTCTATGTGCCGAATGAAAATTTGGCGGGCTTTATTGATCATTCACCTTGGGCGCCTTTTATGAAAATATCCACAGCAGAAAGACAATGGTGTTGGTGGAATAAACAAGGAAAATAAGTAACATTACGTAAATCATGTTCGTTTTTCTGAAAATAAAAAAGCGGGCAAGAAAACCGTTGCAGTTCGCAGATATAGGGGCGTATACTGGGGAAAATTAAAACGCTGAGGAACATTTGATCAGGAGGAGACAATATGGAAAGAACGTTCAAAAAGGTCCTGGTGGCAAACCGGGGCGAGATTGCCATGCGGATCTTCCGGGCCTGCCACGATCTGGGGCTGCAGACCATAGCGATCTACTCCAATGAAGATACGTACAGTCTGTTCCGCACAGCGGCGGATGAGTCCTATCTCATTGGCGAGAATGAAAGCCCTCTGGGGGCCTATCTGAATATCGACCGGATCATTCGCCTTGCCAAAAAGCATGGGGCAGATGCCATCCATCCCGGCTACGGCTTTCTGAGCGAAAATGGTGACTTTGCCCGCGCCTGCGAGGCAGCAGGCATCCAGTTCATCGGCCCCAGTTCCAGGGTTCTCGATATGATGGGCGACAAGCTCTCGGCCAAGCAGATGGCACTGGAGTGCGGCGTGCCCACCACCCCCGGCACGGCAGAGCCGCTGAAAGACCGGGCAGAGGCACAGAAGCTGGCCGTGGAGTTCGGCTTCCCTGTGATTTTGAAAGCCGCCGCAGGAGGCGGCGGGCGAGGTATGCGCCGCTGCGACACCGTGGAAGATGTGGGCGTAAATTTCGATCTGGTGAAGGCTGAAGCAAAAAAGGCCTTCGGCAATGACGACATCTTCATGGAGAAATTTCTGGTGGAGCCTAAGCACATCGAGATTCAGGTGCTGGGCGATGAATACGGCAATGTGGTGCATCTTTACGAGCGTGATTGCTCTTTGCAGCGGCGCTATCAGAAAGTAGTGGAATTCACCCCTGCTTTCTCCGTCGCACCGGAGGTGCGGCAGGCGCTGTGTGATGACGCAGTGAAGATTGCCCGGCACGTAGGCTATGTCAACGCCGGAACGCTGGAATTCCTTGTGGACAAGGACGGCCACCATTACTTTATCGAGATGAATCCCCGCATTCAGGTGGAGCACACGGTCACGGAGGTGGTAACGGGCATCGATCTGGTACGCTCTCAGATTCTCATTGCCGAGGGCAAGCCTCTCAGCGACCCGGAGATCGGCATCACCTCCCAAGAGGACATCCATCAAAACGGCTACGCCATCCAGTGCCGCATTACCACCGAGGACCCGGCCAACAACTTCGCGCCGGACACCGGAAAGATCACTTCTTACCGCTCCTCCGGCGGTTTCGGCATTCGTCTGGACGGCGGCAATGCCTACACCGGCGCGGTGATCTCCCCCTATTATGATTCTCTGCTGGTAAAGGTCACCACTTGGGACAACACCTTCGCCGGCGTCTGCCGGAAGGCCGCCCGTGCCATCAACGAGGTGCATGTCCGGGGCGTTAAGACCAACATCGCATTCATCACCAATATCCTGAAAAATCCCACTTTTATCGCCGGCGGCTGCCATACAAAGTTTATCGACGAGACACCGGAGCTGTTCCAGTTGGGTGAGAGTCAGGATCGGGCCACCAAGATGCTCAAGTATATCGGCAATATCGTGGTAAAGGAGCGGGACGGTCATAAGTTCTACGATGCGCCCCGGTTCCCGCCGGTGACCGGCAACCGTCCAGATGGTCTGAAGCAGCTGCTGGACGCCAAGGGCCCCAAAGCGGTAGCGGACTGGGTGCTGGCGCAGAAGAAGCTGCTTATCACTGACACCACCTGCCGCGATGCCCACCAGTCCCTGCTGGCCACCCGCGTCCGTACCCGGGACATCGTCAAGGGCATGGACGGCACCAGTGAAATTCTGTCCGACGCCTTCTCTCTGGAGTGCTGGGGCGGCGCAACTTTCGACGTCGCTTACCGCTTCCTTCATGAGTCCCCCTGGGAGCGGCTGGACCTCATCCGCCAAAAAGCGCCCAACCTGCTGCTGCAGATGCTGCTGCGGGGCGCTAACGCCGTGGGCTATACCAACTATCCCGATAACGTGATCCGGGAGTTCATCAAGGAAGCTGCCCACTCCGGCATTGATGTGTTCCGCGTATTCGACTCTCTGAACTGGCTGCCCGGCATGGAGGTTGCCATGGACGAGGTGCTCAAGCAGGATAAGATCTGTCAGGCCGCCATTTGCTACACCGGCGACATTCTGGATCCCAAGCGGGACAAATACACCCTGAATTACTATGTGAAAATGGCCAAGGAGCTGGAGCACCGGGGCGCCCATATGCTCTGCATCAAAGATATGTCCGGCATCCTCAAGCCCTATGCCGCTAAAAAGCTGGTCTCCACCCTCAAGCAGGAAATCGGCATTCCCATCCAGCTCCACACGCATGACACCTCCGGCAATCAGGTAGCTGCCTGCCTGCTGGCAGCGGAGGCCGGAGTAGATGTGGTAGATCTGGCAATCAGCTCCATGGCCGGCATGACCAGCCAGCCCTCCATGAACGCTGTGGCGGCGGCCCTGCAGGGCACTGAACGGGACACTGGGCTGGATTTGGAGCGTTTGCAGTTCCTCACGAACTACTGGGAGGATGTGCGCAAGCGCTATGACTCCTTCGAAGGCGGCCTTCAGTGCAACAACGCGGACATCTACCGCTATGAGATTCCCGGTGGCCAGTATACCAACCTCAAGCCGCAGGTAGAGTCACTGGGTCTCGGCAGCCGTTTCACAGAGGTCAAGGAAAACTACCGGTTGGTCAACCAAATGCTGGGCGACATTGTAAAGGTGACCCCCTCCAGCAAAATGGTGGGCGATTTGGCCATCTTCATGACCCAGAACGATCTGACTCCGGAGACCATCGTGGAAAAGGGCGAGGGCCTCGCTTTCCCCGACAGCGTTGTCAGTTACTTCTCCGGCATGATGGGACAGCCGGCCTGCGGTTTTCCCAAGGAGCTGCAAAAGGTAGTCCTTAAGGGAAAGCAGCCCATCACCTGCCGTCCCGGCCAACTGCTTCCCCCGGTGGATTTTGACGCCAAGAAAAAAGAGATGCAGGCGTTCGACCCCGATCCCAGCCGGCGTGCCGTGCTGAGTTACTGCCTCTATCCCAAGGTAGTGGAGGCGTTCGTCAAGCAACAGAAAGAATACGGCTACATCATGCGGCTGGGCAGCCATGTGTTCTTCCATGGGTTGGCTGTGGGTGAGACCAATAAGGTCAATATTGCCGACGGTAAAACGTTGGTCATCAAGTATCTGGGCCTTGGCGATATAGATAAGGACGGAATGCGCACCGTTATCTTTGAACTCAACGGCATCCGCCGGGAAGTGCAGGTGCCGGATGAGGCTGCGCAGAAGAATATCGTCAAAGTCCCCATGGCCGATCCGGAGGATAAGAGTCAGGTAGGCGCGTCCATCCCCGGCGCGGTGAGTAAGATCGCCGTAAAGGCCGGTGACCGGGTGGAAAAGAACCAGACGCTGGTCACCATCGAAGCCATGAAGATGGAGACCGCCATTACCGCCCGGATGGACGGCACGGTGGACACCGTGGAGGTCAAGGAGGGTGACACCGTCAAGGGCGGCCAGCTGCTGCTGACCATCAAATAATGTCCTTTCAAGAGAAGCATCGCCTTGCCCTGACAAGTCAGCAGGACATTATGGAGCCGCTGGTAGTCCTCCTTTGAGAATTCCACCTGATAGCAGTCCTCGGTTTGGGCATAGGGCGGGTCACAGTAAGGCCGCATATTGGTAATGACATTCTTGAATAGCTGAAATACGTTGCCCCGCAGGGCCACAGAAAAGGAAGCGGATACGCGCTCTATAGCGCGTATCTGCTTCCTTTTGCCGTAGGGGAACCTTCACTGCCCTAACCAGCTTCTTAGACATCCACGCGCCGTGTTTATAGCGCACCAAGGCAAAAAGCGCCGTGACCGTCCATGTCAGGCCCGTTGTCAGCCAAATGCCCCACATCCCAATGAAAGGAATCGCTGTCAGGCCAATGGCAAAGGCTACCCGCGCAATCACCTCCACGATACCGTTCATCAGGGCATACATAGAGTCCCCTGCGCCGTTGAGCATATAGCGGAGAATCTGGACACCGCCCAACCCCATCAGGAACAGACTGGTGATTCGGATGCCATTGGCCGCGATGGAAATAATCTCTGTATTGGTTACGAAAATGCTCATAATTGGCCGGCTGAACAGCCAAAACACTATCAAAACTATGACGGAGACCACGGCGCTGATTTTCATGGCAGCCGTCACGCCCAGCAAGACCCGCTCGTGCTTGCCGGCACCGATATTCTGCCCGGTATAGGTCATGATGGCGGCACCCAGTGCGGAAAAGATCTGCTGCACCAGAAGCTCGATCTGCGTTGTCGCGGTGAAAGCACCGATAACGGACTCGCCAAAGTCATTGACGATGCGCTGCAAAATGATGCTGGACACATAAATCAGGGCGTACTGTAGACCTGTCGGAACACCGACCCGCAGAGTTTTCTGCATCAATCCCTTATTGATGGCTCTATACTGGAAGGCTTGCCGAAATTGAGGAACCTTCTTAAAGGCATAGATGATGCAGGCGGCAGCGGCCAGCGCTTCAGACAGCACTGTGGCAATCACGGCTCCGGCGACCCCTGTGTTCAGGCCCACCACAAAGAGAAGGTCCAGCGCGATATTCAGCAGACTGCATACCACCAAAAAGATCAGCGGCGTTTTAGAATCGCCCAAAGCACGCAGAATGGAAAACGGCGTGAAATAAGCGGCCACCGCCAGCAGTCCGCCCATAAAGAAAACCAAATTTAAATTATTCATTCATGACTTCCAACAGTGGCTTCGGCTATATTCGACCAATTAAAAAAATTACTACGAATCCAGCACCAAATTCTTTATTTATATGTTCCTCCACTCATAATTGAACAAAAATTTGTTTTTGTTCAATTATATTGATCCAACAAAATCCTGTTTTCCGCACCCGACAAACGAAATCGTACCAACACCAAACCGTTTACTTTATAAAACAGGGATTGCATTTTTTCGTCAGATATGCTTTAATAAATCCACAACAACGGGGTGCCTGCGTCAGCAGGCTGAGATACGGCTGCCTTTGCCGGGACCCGCGACCTGATTTGGGTAATGCCAACGTAGGGAAATAAACGGTTTGACCTACGAATATGCAGTTATGCATATTCTTTTTTTATTGTTCGCAGCGCGCTTGGGCGCGTTTGCAGCGGCGGATCGGGGACACCACCTTCCACCGCTATAAAAACGAATGCAGAAAAAGGAGAATGACAATGAAAAACGCATTCAGCATTGCCGCGAAGCATAGCGGCAAAGGTGTCGGTATGGAGAACAAGTCTCTCACCATTGCCGGCACACCATCCCTGCACACCTCCCGCACAGAGCACCGCTTCAAGCGGCTGGGAGCGTTGGGTCTCGCCGCAGCCATGGTGCTGGGGCTGACCGCCTGCGGCTCCAAGCAGGAGACGCCCGATTCCCCGGCAGCCGATGGGGCCGACCGCGAAAAGGTTGTGATCTACACCCCCACCGAGGACTATCTCATTGAATATATGCAGCAGCGGTTGGACGAGCAGTTCCCCCAGTATGACATCTCTCTGGAATACTACCATTCCGGCGATCTGGCGGCCAAGCTGAAGGCCGAGGGCGCCGACACCTCCTGCGATATTATTTTTGACTGCGAATACGGCTATCTGGAAAGCCTCAGCGACAATCTGGCGGTGATCGATTTTATTGACCCTGACCAGTTTGTAGAGGATATGCGCTCCCCGGACAACAAGTATATGCCTGTGGACCGCTACAGCGGCTCTGTCATTGTCCGTCCCGACCTGTTGGAGGAAAAGGGCCTGCCTATTCCCCAGAGCTATGACGATCTTTTAGCCGGCGAGTACCGCGGACTGATCGAAATGCCGGACCCCACACAGTCCTCCACCGGCTATCTTTTCCTGAAAAGCCTTGCCAACGCATGGGGCGAGGAGGAAGCTCTGGCCTACTTCGACAAGCTGGATGAAAATATCCTGCAATATACCGGCGGCGGCTCCGCACCGGTGAAAGACGCAGTGGCCGGGGAATGTGCCATCGCCCTGAGCCTGACCTTCAAGGCCGTGGACCTGATCAACGAGGGGGCCGATCTGGACATCCTGTTCTTCAAAGAGGGCGCGCCCTATACCCCTGCCGGATTGTCCATCATCGCCGGTCACGAGACCCGGCAGCCGGTGATCGACGTTGTCACGTATTTCTACAGTGATGTGATCGACGATTACCTGAGCACCTATCTGCCCGAAAAGGTAAAGGTGGATCAGGTCAACAGCGTTGAAAATTACCCCACGGATATTCCCTACGCCGATATGTCCAACAATACGCCGGATGTGAAAGAGGCTCTGCTGGCAAAATGGGAGCATTAATCCCTGACAGCAAGCTCTGCGTCCTTCATTGCAGCAAGGCGTACAGCGGCCAGCCGATTCTACAGGACATCAGCTTTGCCGTCCGGGATGGAGAGTTCCTCTCCATCCTGGGCCCCTCCGGCTGCGGAAAGACCACGCTGCTGCGAATTTTGACCGGTCTCGTCTCCCCTGACAGCGGCACGATTCTCAAGGATGGGCAGGACATCACCCACCTGCCGCCGGACCAACGGAAAATCGGCATCGTGTTTCAGAACTACGCGCTGTTTGAGAACATGACCGTGCTGAAAAACGTTGCTTACGCACTGCGTTTTCACGCTGCCTTCCGCGGAAAGGAAGCCGCCATGGCCAAGGACATTTTGGAGCGGGTCGGCATGGGGGACGCGCTGGACAGGTATCCCGCGCAGCTCTCCGGCGGGCAGCAGCAGAGAACGGCCATTGCCCGGACGCTGGTCATGAAGCCGGACGTCATTCTCTTTGACGAGCCCATGGCCGCGCTGGACGCGGAAAACCGCCTGACACTGCGGGACGAGATCAAAAAGCTGCAGCACAGCTTTGACTCCACCATCCTCTATGTTACCCATGACCAGGAGGAGGCATTTGCCCTCTCCGACCGCATTATGGTTTTGGAGCAGGGCCGTATTCATCAGTTAGACACACCGGAAAACCTGCTGCATCACCCGGCGGACAGCTATGTAGAACAATTCGTGGGGCAAAATCTGCTGCGCCGGCTGCGGGATCTACAGCAGTATACCAATATGGCGGAGGGACAGTGACAAAATGGAGAACAAATCTGCTTTTGTCAGAAATTCCGTTTGCTTGCTGCTGCTCTTTTTCGCCTGCTTTGTAGTCTGGCCGGTGGGGCGTATGTTTTCCTCGATCACCTGTCAGAGCGCTATGGAGGTGTTTTCCTCCCCTGTTTTCCGTAAGGCGCTTTGTTCTTCGCTTGTCTCCGCTTCTTTCACAACGGTCTTTTCCATGCTGTTGGCGCTCTTAATGGCGCTTTTGGTATGCAGGACCCATGCGGGCGGGGCTATCTGGCAGGTGGTGTTCATTCTTCCCATGCTGGTCCCCTCGGTCTCGCTGGGTACAGGGCTGGTACTGCTGCTGGGGGCCAACGGCTTTTTGACCCGGCTCCTGCATCTCTCCGGCAGTATCTACGGCCTCCACGGCATTGTTTTAGGGCAGGTCCTATACACGGCCCCGGTGGCCTTTTTGCTTCTTTGCAACATTTTGCGATATGAGGATTATACCCCCCATGAGGCGGCTATGGTGCTGGGCGTGCCTGCACGCAGCCGCTTTGCCAGTCTCACGCTGGGACATCTCCGGCGCGAGAGCATTGCCGCCGCCTTTCTGGTCTTTTCCATGGCGGTCACGGATTACGGCATCCCGCTGGCCGTGGGCGGCAAGGTGAAAACGCTGGCTACGGTTCTATATGCCAGCGTTGCCGGGCAGCAGCAATTCGGTAAGGGCTGTATCATCGGCGTCTGCCTGCTAATTCCGGCCCTGCTGGCCTTTCTCTTTGATTCCGGGCGCAGACAAAGCGCCTCCGGCACAACGCGCCGGGAATTTTTCGTCCCGCACCGCCCGGTGGCCGACATAGCCGCCTTCTGCCTGTGCTGCGTCATCGGACTTCTATTTGTCCTGCCGATTTTAGCCTTTCTTTTCACCATGCTGTTAGAGGATTATCCGCTGCACATGGAACTGACATTGCGGCACATCCGGGACTGCCTGAATGCCCGGGGCGTACTGGGGTTAAAGAACTCCCTGCTGCTCTCCGCAGGCACCGCGCTGGGCGGGACAGTGATTGCAGCCTTTGCGGCGTATGCCGCGGCAAGACACCGGGGCAGCCTTGCAAGATCGGTCCATTTGCTTTCCACCCTGACGCTGTCGATTCCCGGCTTGGTGCTGGGCCTTGCCTATGTGCTGGCCTTCAAGCGGACTGCGCTTTATGAGACCATGGGAATCCTGATCTTCTCCAGCATCATCCATTTCTTCACAACGCCCTACCTGATGCTCTATCAGACCTTCGGCAAGCTGAATGCCAATCTGGAGGGTACCGGCCGGGTGCTCGGAGTCCCTCCCTTCCGCCTGTTTGCAAACGTATTTCTGCCCCAGTGTGCCGAAACGCTGCTGGATATGTTTTCCTATTTCTTTTTAAATGCCATGGTCACGATCTCGGCGGTATCGTTTCTGGCCACCGCCCAGACCCGCCCGCTTTCCATGCTGGTCACGCAGTACAGCGACCAGATCAACCCGGAGGGGGCGGCCGTTCTGTCCTTTTTTATCCTTACCATCAATCTTCTGGTACGCGGAATCGTATTTTTACTCAAGCACCTCCTGTGTACACCGGCCCGCGCCGCGCAGTAAGGGACTTCCCTTTCCTGCCGCCTACTGCCACGGCTTTCCCGTGGTATACCCCTGCTCCTGCCAATAGGCATCGTCCACTGCGGACATTTTCTGCTTTCTATGCAGGAATTGATAGAGCGTAAACAGGCATTTTACCTTGAAAGATGGGGTCAAATTCGCCGCACACCGCCGGACACGCCGGGCCGTTCGCCGGACCTTGGCTTCCGCCGATGTGCGGAAGGACGCGGGCAGGTTCGCCCAATCGTAATTCCACACCTTCTGGGAGAGAATATGGGTCCGGGCAATCCCCCAGTAATCGGTGCTGTCCTTGAGCTCGCGGGTCGTTGAGCGTGTGCCGCCGCCTGCGGCTGTGTTGATGATGACCGCCTGCTTTTTCATAAAGGACAGGTCCGGGCGGTGGACCATCCAGCGGTAAGCGAAGTGGTCCAGCAGCGTTTTCATCTGCCCCGGAACGTGGAACACATACGTCGGTGCACAGAAAATGAGCAATTCGGACTGCTCCATAGCGGCAAGAATCGGGGCAAGCGCGGCAGAGCCGCCGCATTTCTGCTCCTGTCCCCTGATGCAGGCATAGCACCCCATACAGATATGGGGCATATCCTTTGGAAGCTGAAATTCAAAGAGCCGCCCGTTGTCCAAAAGCTCACAGATCAGCAGCCGGGCGAGATTGTATGTACTGGACTGCGCCCTTCTGCCAGTGGCATAAATGACGGTGATATTCATACCCTCCCCCCCCTTTTCGCACCGGTCTTCACCGGTGCGTTTCTTTGATTTCCGGCTTCTTTCGATCGCTGGCTTCAACCTGAGCGATAAACCGGTCAATATGTGTATTCAGCAAGGCCGACACGGGAATTTTGTCCTCCGCACCGTCATAGATGCTGTAGAGCAGGTAGATCGGCCCATAAAACTCCAAGGCCAGCTGCATACCGGCCTTATCATCCCCTGTCAATTCCCGGAAAATCGCCGCTATATAATCAAGGGGTCCGGCTGCAAGATACTTCTGATAAAGCCGCGCAAGGGCCGGGTCCCGGTACTGCTCCAGCGTCAGCATTTTGCGAAAATCTGCGGGAAAGGGCTCCTGTGTCCAATGGTTGAACTGCGCCGTGCTGTAGGCCAAAATCCTTTCGGCGGGTGCACTTAAATACGCCTTTGCAAACTGCGCTGTCTCTGCCTGCGGCATTTGGTATTGCGCGGCCCGCTCACGATCCAGCTCGTTCATCCGTTCCACAATTCGGTCTAAAATTTCCTGCTTACCGGTGTAGTGCTTATATAACGCGGCCTTTGTGATTCCCAACCGCTCCGCGATCATGCTCATGGATGTTCCGAGATAGCCGTTCTGCGCGAACAATTCCAGCGCCGTTTCCAGAATCCTCTCTTTTGTCTCCACTGCTATCATGTCCCCCCTAAAAAAGTAAGTAACCAATCGGTAACTTATAGTTTAGCTACCGATCGATTACTTGTCAAGAGGCATCTGAAAATTTGCGGCAAAATCCTGTTCGTGCAGGTCATGCGTTCAGCGGCTTACCCGATGCCGCCCACAATACGCTCGTAGGTGCGGGCTGTCAGGCCGTACACCATGGCATACACAGCGGCAAACATCGCCAGCGTCCCCGCCGTGCAGAGGGCAAACAGCCGCGTGTCATACAGGCTGAACAGCTCCAAAATACGGCAGATCATGGGAAATGCCACTAAGATATGAAGTCCCGCTGTCAGCAGCGGCAGGAAAAATACCAGCAGAATCTGCCCCCCGGATGGACAGGGCCACCTCTCCGGGGCTCATGCCTACCTGCTGCATGATTTGGTAGCGCCGCTGGTCCTCATAGCCCTCGGACACCTGCTTATAGTAAATGATGAGCACGGTGGCCAGCAGGAACAGCAGGCCCAAGAAAATTCCCAAAAACAGGAAGCCGCCGCACATGGTATCAAATTCCACCGCCATGTCCTCGGTCCCATCAGAAGTGATGCTCCCTGCCGGGAATGTGTCCAGCCGGGCCTTAACATGAAGGGGAATATCAAAAATGGTAAAGAATATACTTACTGGCAGGTTAGGTATACAGTTGGGTATGACCCCGGTACAGGAAAGCAGATTCAACGTTCCATATCGGGAAAGACGCAGAAAGTGGTCGCAGAAAAACTAAAAGTCATTACCACAGATCGACTGCGGCTCTTATATAGAGCCCAATAAGCAGACACTTGGGCAGTGGTTAGATACTTGGATGGACACTGATTGCTGAATATCAAGCCCCGCACACTTGATATTTATAAGTCCGACATTCGGCTCCACATCAAACCATTGCTGGGAGCGATCCGCTTAGATATGCTGGATGCTCCAACGATACAGGGAGCTTACATCAATCTTCTGAGGCCTTCTGAAAAGCATCCAAAGGGGTTTTCCCCCAAGACAATCAAAAATGTCCATAGAGTTCTTCATAAAGCATTGCAGCAGGCTGTTCTGATTGGATATATCCGGTTTAATCCGGCGGATACCTGCATTCTTCCACGTGTTGAAAAGGCAAAGGTCACACCTTGTGATGATGCACAGATTTCGCCTTTTATAAAAGAAGTTCGCGGGAACCGCTTTGAAACCCTCTTTGTTGTCACTCTGTTTACAGGAGTTCGTGAGGGTGAGATTCTCGGGCTGACATGGGATTGTGTGGATTTTGATAACGGTGTTCTGACGATCAATAAGCAGATGCAGCTTCATCAGGATAAGGACATGAAAGCATACCAGCTTGTTTCTACGAAAAACAGCAAGGCCCGGACAATTATTACGGCGGCCCCCTTTGTTATGGAACGGCTGAAGCATCGAAAAGTGGAGCAGACAAAGGAACGGCTTCTTACTGCCCATTGAGGCAGCAGAGCGGACTTGTATTTACAGACGCAACCGGAAACCACATCACAAAGCCGACCCTATATAGAGCATTTAAGAGAGCTACTGCATCCATTGGCAGACTGGATGCGCGTTTTTATGACCTGAGACATGGCTACACTGTGGCGACGCTTCGCTCCAGGGACGATATTAAGACCGTACAGGGGAATTTAGGTCATGCCACAGCCACCTTTACACAGGATGTTTACGGCCATGTTACAATGCAGATGAAAGAAGTCAGTGCAGCCCATATAGAAAAACAGTTTCCATGGGATAAAGCGAAGGTACAAAGCAGACCCTGAAGTTCCTGTGCTACAGAAACCTCAGGACCTGGTAAGGCTGAAAATAAGGTTAAATTTACTCTCGATGACAGAAAAGAACCCCTAAAGCCTTATAACTCAAGGGGTTTATTGGTCAGGCAGCTTCCATTCGGACGCTTTTACCTCTCGTCTTTTCTAATCAGCAACCAAGATGGTAAAAACGGAACTAACAACCTAATAGTTTCCGTTCTGCTTCCACATTTTCTATGTGCCATCTGGTAATGCCTTGTTTCTCATCCTCATATATCGACTTACAACTCGCACTGAGTGCAAACATACCTTTCTGTAGACGGTCTTCTGCATATATCCAATTTCCACTGAGTCTAAGCACAAAAAACTCCCCGCAGAGCGAAAACTCTGCGGGGAAATGTGTTGGCGCTATCTATCTTTCCGGGCCGTTGCCAGCCA
>ERZ856578.4252-NODE-4252-length-19702-cov-4.931363_pt1 | contig 19702 bp, 13 predicted proteins | sample MGYA00514384_ERZ856578 | MGnify/ENA primary metagenome ERZ856578 (study PRJEB29103, sample SAMN06111958) | human gut metagenome | biome: human gut; feature: ankylosing spondylitis patient; material: healthy_person | host: Homo sapiens | place: China:Hangzhou... | reverse complement strand
ATCGGTGTTGAGCCAATGCCATACAGCGGAATCCCGGATATGAAAAAAGGCTGGGCAGTTGTAAAGGCAGCTGACTGCGAGAATGCAAAACTGATCATGGATACCTGGCACTGGGTAAGAGCAAATCAGCCGGTTGACCTTTCCGTGATCGAAGACATCCCTGCAGACAAGATCGTATCCATCCAGATTAACGATGTATGGGAAAGACCATATGCAACAACAATCTTAAGAGACGAATCCATGCATGACCGTCTTGCTCCCGGAACAGGAATCGGATGCACAGCAGCTTTCGTTAAGATGGTAAAAGAAAAAGGAATCAAACCAAACGCAATCGGTGTAGAAGTCATCAGCGATGCAATCCTTGCAAAAGGACTTGAATATGCTGCAAACCATACATATGAGAACACAAAGAAAGTGCTTGAGGAAGCATGGCCGGAGGTTCTTCAGTAAGTATCTGACGGATAAACCGACAGATTAAAGGATCAGGCAGAAACCTTCACGCCTGCCTGATCCGCATTCTGAATGAACACAAAATAGAGAATGAATAATTAATAGAAAAGAAGTAACTATTCAGCAGTCTACTATCCCGCGAGGTGTTTTGGCATAAACATGCCAAAATCCCGAGACATACAAGTCAAAATCCCATCGCCGAAGGCGATTTTTAATGGATTTTGACTCGTAACTGTGAAGGTACTGAACAGTTACGAAAAGAATTCAAAAAAGGAGAAGGTTACATGAAATTTAATGCAATGTTTCAGCCGATCAACATCGGTCCAATGACAGTAAAGAACCGCTTCGTAGTTCCGCCAATGGGAAACAACTTTGCAAACACAGACGGAAGCATGAGTGAACAGTCCGCAGCTTATTATCGTGAAAGAGCAAAAGGCGGCTTCGGTCTGATCACAATCGAAGCAACAGTAGTACATAAAGGTGCAAAGGGCGGCCCTCGCAAGCCATGTCTTTATGATGACTCCACAATCGAAAGCTTCCGCAAGGTAGTAGATGCCTGTCATGCAGAGGGAGCAAAGGTTTCCGTACAGCTTCAGAATGCAGGTCCTGAAGGAAATGCAAAGAACGCAGGTGCACCGATCGAGGCAGCTACAAGTATTCCGTCAGACTGCGGAAGAGATACACCAAAGGAAGTTACAACTGAAGAAGTTTATGAACTGGTAAAAGGCTATGGCCTCGCAGCAAAGAGAGCCATGGAAGCAGGCGTAGATGCAGTTGAGATCCATATGGCACACGGCTATCTGGTAAGCACTTTCCTTTCTCCGAGAACGAACAAGAGACTGGACGAATTTGGTGGTTCTTTTGAGAACAGAATGCGTTTCTCCCGTCTGATTATCGAAGAAGTTAAGAAGATGACAGAAGGAAAGATCGCAGTTCTTGCAAGAATCAACAGCTGTGATGAAGTACCGGGCGGTCTTGATGTGCATGACAGTGCTGCGATCGCTGCATATCTGGAAGGATGCGGACTGGATGCCATCCATGTATCCAGAGCTGTTCACATCCGCGATGAATTTATGTGGGCACCGACAGTTACACACGGCGGTTTCTCCGCTTCTCAGGTAGAAGAGATCAAACGTGCCGTATCTATCCCGGTGATCACAGTAGGACGTTATACAGAACCGCAGTTTGCGGAATTAATGGTAAAAGAAGGACGCTGCGATCTGGTTGCATTCGGACGTCAGAGCCTTGCAGATCCATATATGCCATTAAAAGCGCAGGAAGAAAGACTGGAGGATATGATCCCATGTATTGCATGTCTTCAGGGCTGCGTGGCAAACATGTATGCAGGAAACCCTGTATGCTGTCTTGTAAACCCATTCCTTGGACATGAAGCTGAGGGCATCGCTCCTGCAGAAAAGGCTAAGAAAGTAATGGTAATCGGCGGCGGTGTTGCAGGCCTTTGTGCTGCATTTATCGCACAGGAAAAAGGTCATCAGGTAACACTTTATGAAGCAAGTGATAAACTTGGCGGAAACATGCGCCTTGCTGCTTATCCTCCGGGAAAAGGCGACATCACAAACATGATCCGCAGCTATATCGTACGTTGTCAGAAAGCAGGCGTAACAATCAAAATGAATCAGGAAGTAACTCTGGATCTTATCAGGGAAGAGAAACCAGACAGCGTAATTGTTGCTTCCGGTTCCAGAACACTGATCCTTCCCATCGAAGGTATCGACAATCCTGCAATTATTCATGGCTCTGATCTCCTTGACGGCAAGAGAGCAGCAGGAAAGAAAGTACTGGTTGTAGGCGGCGGAATGGTGGGATGCGAGACAGCAGCATTCCTTGGTGAGCAGAACCATGATGTAACAGTCATTGAGTTCAGAGACACTGTAGGTGCCGACGTGATCCACGAGCACAGAGTTTACCTGATGAAAGATTTCGAAGATTACAAGATCAAAGAGATCACAGGTGCAAAGGTATGCAAATTCTATGAGGACGGCGTAGAGTACGAGACAGCAGACGGACAGAGACATGAATCCAGAGGCTATGATTCTGTCATCCTTTCCATGGGATTCAGAAACTACAACCCATTCGGCGAAGAGATCAAAGCTATCGTACCGGATACCTATGTGATCGGCGATGCCACCCGCGCAAGAAGAGCACTTGACGCTACGAAAGAAGCGTATGAGGTAGCGTCCACATTATGATGATATCAGGGTCAAAAGTTCAAAAAGTCGTTCGTGCTTGCACGATAAGATTTTTGAACCTGGGACCCGCCAAACATGAGAAAGTAGCGATTTACGCAGTAAATCAGCGAATTTCGAATCTTATAATTTATTCGTTTTATAGTTGCAGTTAAGAGACGCTGTATGATATTATCAGCGGACAGCAGCTTGAAAATGATTTTACAAAAAAATTCAGGAGGCAAACAGGAAATGGAACAGAGAATTAAAGGAACAACAGGATTAATGGCACTTATCGGAAGCCCGGTAGGACACTCAGGATCACCGGCAATGTACAACTTCAGCTTCCGTCATCATAACCTTGACTATGCTTACATGGCATTTGACATCAAGGAAGACCAGGTTCCGGCTGCTCTGGATGCAATCCGTCTTTTCAAAATGAGAGGCGCAAACGTAACAATGCCATGCAAGAACGAAGTTGCAAAACACATGGATGAGCTTTCACCTGCAGCAAGAATCATCGGTGCAGTTAACACAATCGTTAATGAAGACGGCAAATTAGTAGGACATATCACAGACGGTATCGGATTTGTCCGCAACTTAAAAGAACATGGCGTTGACGTAAAAGGCAAAAAAATGGTAGTTCTCGGTGCAGGCGGTGCTGCAACAGCAATCCAGGTACAGTGTGCATTAGACGGTGCAGAATCCATTTCTATCTTTAATCCGAAAGACCCATTCTTTGCACGTGCAGAGTCTACAGCAGAAAAACTGAGCAAAGAAACACCGGATTGTAAAGTTTCTGTATTTGATCTTGCAGATGAGGCAAAACTGAAAGAAGAGATTGCAAACGCAGACATCCTCGTAAACGCAACACTTGCAGGAATGAAACCTCACGAAGAGCTTACTCTGATCAAAGATAAATCCATGTTCCGCCCTGACCTTGTAGTAGCAGACGTTGTTTACAATCCTGCTGAAACAAGAATGGTAAAAGAAGCCAAAGAAGCAGGCTGCAAGCTTGCAATCGGCGGAAAAGGAATGCTGTTATGGCAGGGAGCTGCAGCTTACAAACTCTACACAGGACTGGAAATGCCAACAGCTGAATACCAGAAATTCCAGGAAGAAAACGAAAACAAGTAATAATAACCTAGGAGACCAAAATGAAACAGAAAACAAACAAAATGCTCATTTTCACCTCCCTTGCAGCATATTTCACTTATTTCATCCATGGAATCGGTGCTTCTATCCTGGGGCAGTACAAACCGGAGTTTGCAGCTGCCTGGGGTGCGAAGCCCCTGGCCGATGGCACACTGGATGTAAGTATGGTAGTATCTGTAATTGCAGCACTTGGACTGGGACGTCTGATTTCTCTTCCTTTCTCCGGCCCTCTGTCTGACAAATACGGAAGAAAACTGAGCGGAATTATCGGTGTGCTCTGTTATGTAGCATACTTCTTTGGAATGGCCAATTCCACATCCATGGCAATGGGATATGCCTTTGCAGTGATCGGCGGAATTGCAAACTCTTTCCTCGATACCTGCGTAAGCCCCACCTGCATGGAAATCTATGTAAACAACCCGTCAGTAGCCAACCTGTTTACAAAATTTTCCATCTGCCTGAGCCAGTTCCTGCTTCCATTCCTGATCGGAATCGTAGCATCTGCAAATATGTCATATAAGACAATCTTTATTGTAGCAGGTATTGCAATCCTCATTGACGGAATCCTGATTCTGATTCTCCCCTTTCCGGCGAGAGAGAAGGCAGTACAGGCTAAAGCTGATAAGAAGAAATCCGGACACAAGATTTCCCCTGCAGCGATTGCTGCAATTCTGATCGGATTCACCAGCTCCTCAACCTTTATGTTATGGCTGAACTGTAATCAGGAACTTGCCCGTTCCTATGGTATGGCAGACCCTTCAAAGATCCAGTCCCTGTATGCCCTGGGAACTGCAACTGCCATCCTTGCAACAGCAGCTTTTATCAAAAAAGGTCTGAAAGAGATTAACGTCCTGATTCTCTATCCGCTAATCTCCACAATTATGCTGGCTCTCTGCTACTTTATCCAGGCTCCGTTTATCTGTCTGGTAGGTGGTTTTGTGATCGGATATGCAGGTGCAGGCGGTGTTCTCCAGCTGGCAGTTTCCACAACAGCAGAGTTCTTCCCCGAGAACAAAGGAACAGCAACCTCACTGGTAATGATCGCATCCAGCATCGCAAACTATACGATCTTAAGCCTTGCAGGATACATTACCAAAGTGGGCGGAAGCAGTGCTCCGAGAATGATTCTTCTTCTGAATATGGCAGTGACCATCATCGGTATCCTGCTCGCTCTTTTTGTAAAGAAAAACAGAAATAAGTAAGCTATTGAAATAAAAAATTATTAAAATCCAATCCAACTGAAGATATGTTTGGACGTTACAAGTTTCAAATTTTTTCCGGTGGGATTGGATTTTATTAAAATCCGGATTGTCTAAAAATTAACAAAAAAGATAGAATATACAAGGTAAAACATAGAAGTAATCTAACAATTCACTGAAAAGGAGAATTTGTATGGCGTATACAAGAACACAAAGAAGAGAAAATGAACTGCCCTACATCCCCTTTGGACCATTTCAGATAAGACTTCCATTTATACACTACAAGATAGAATCTGTTGAGTTCATTCAGGGTCTGATCCTGGGCGTTACTGCGCTGGCCGCTGTTCCGTATCTGGAGCAGTATCTGGGGCTTCCTTATGAGCTGGCGTGGAGCTGTGTAATTATTGAGACATTTCTTTATCTGCTCCACAGTTTGCTTGGCGATCCGGTAGTACCGGGGTGGATCACACCCACACTGCCTCTGACCATCGTATTTCTGGAAGGCTTCCCTATGGGAGAGGAGAGGATCCAGGCAATGATCGCACTGCAGATGCTGGTAGGTCTGGTATTTATCTTTATGGGTGTGACCAGACTGGCGGATAAATTTGTTCATGCAGTTCCCAATTCTGTCAAAGGCGGAATCCTTCTTGCAGCACCTGTTACAGTTATGGCAGGACAGCTGGGTGAGAATGGAAATATGCACAAATATCCTCTGGCTATTGTTGCAGGTGTAGGTCTCCTGATCCTGATCAGCTTCTCTGACAAATATCAGGAGAAGAGAAAAACAAATAAGTTTCTTGATCTTGTTGCGAGATACGGAAATCTTTTCCCCTATCTTATCGCAATGGTAGTAGGACTTCTGGTTGGCGAACTGGATGCCCCGGGACTGGAGATTGGTACCTTTATCAAGATTCCTCAGTTCAAAGATATCATTGATCAGGTGAGTATTTTCGGCGTAGGGATTCCTCCTGCATCTATGTTTATCAAAGCATTGCCGCTGGCGCTGGTGTGCTATGTTATTGCATTTGGTGATTTTGTCACTACAGAGACCCTTGTATCAGAGGCACGTCAGGCAAGAGATGATGAGTATATTGATTTCAATTCCAGCCGTTCCAATCTGGTAAGCGGTCTGAGAAACCTGATCCTGTCCATCATCGCACCATTTCCTCCCCTTTCCGGTCCGTTATGGGTTGGAATGACTGTATCCGTATCCATGCGTTATAAAGAAGGAAAGAAAGCAATGAAGTCTCTTCTCGGAGGAATGGCTTCTTTCAGACTGGCCACATTCTTAAGTGTGCTGATCATTCCTGTAGTAAGCTTCTTTCGCCCGATCTTCGGTGTGGGGTCCTCCATCACTCTGATGTTCCAGGCATTTGTATGTGCAAGGATTGGTATGGATTACTGCAAGAGCGACAGAGACAAGATGATCGCAGGCGTAATGGCAGCAGTCCTCGCAACCCAGGGAACTGCATGGGCATCTGCATGGGCACTTGCAGTAGGCTTCGGACTGAATATCTTCTTGTCTAACTGGAATCCCTTTGAGAAAAAATAATATAAACGAAAACCAAGAAGAACAGCCGGGATTCGGGGCTGTTCTTCTTGGTTTTCATCAATTGTTAATTTAAGGAGTCATAATTATTAAATTCAAATTCTGTAACAATCTGTTGACGAATATGAGTGATATCAGCTATAGGCAAGAATAACATCTGATATCACATCATTCATCAACAGATCACAGACTGCTGTGAATGATATCCAGCACCTGTTTTAATTCATGCACACCGACCTGTCCCGGAGCAGAAGCTTTGGAAGCAGCACCGAAGGTGAGAGCGGAGCCGAATGTCTCACCTGTCAGGCGGCTTACAACGCCTGTTCCTGCCATGGACATGGTAATGATCGGACGGTCTGCATATTTCTCAGACATTTCCAGAGTAGCAGAGAGGAGTGTAAGAACATCCTGTTTGCAGGTCGGCATAACAGCCATTTTCGGAATATCAGCACCGAAATCCTGCATCATACGAAGACGTCTGATAATCTCCTCCTTCTCAGGAGTCTTAAAGAAATCATGGTTGGAAGCAATTACCTTCACACCTGCCTTATGAGCAACGTCAATGATCGTTTTTACAACATCATCGCCTGTAAATGCTTCTACATCGATTAAATCTACATAACCGCTCTGAGCAGCTGCGATATTTAAAGCAGCGTAATCACTTACAGAAATCTCTTTCTCACCGCCTTCTTTGGAAGTACGGAATGTAAGGAGAACAGGGATATTTTTTAAGACTTCCTGAAGCTCTTTTGCGGTTTCTAATACCTTTTCAGTAGCAAAGACATCATCGAACCAGTCAACACGCCACTCAACCACATCAACAGGAAGAGTAGTGATCTTTTTGGCTTCTTCGAGAATGTCTGTTTTTGTTTTTCCTACGATGGGAACGCAGATCTTAGGTCTGCCCTCGCCGATCACAGTGTTTTTTACCTGAACTGTGTTCATCTGTTTATCCTCATATTTTCTGTTGTATTATAGTAGTTCCGGATTATTATGGAACTGTTATAAGAATAACCGTAACATAACCGCATGATCAACAGCTTTTTGAAGCAAACTGCAGGATATGTACATTCTGCGCGGAGTAATATATCAGTACATCTCCTGCAGTACGCCGAAAAGCGGTATATATCAAATATTATGTGCAGAAAGATCAGTGAAATGATCTGTTCTGCATCACAATATGAGATATCTTTACTGAAGATACCATCAGGTATCAGTCATCATAGGAGATGTGAAGAATCTCTTTCATATGTTCGATAGGCATTGGTTCGCCTGTCCATAACTCAAATGCAGCGGAACCCTGGAATAACATCATTCCCAGACCATTCATTGTCTTGCATCCAACTTCCTTGGCCATGGAACGCATCTTTGTCTCCAGCGGAGAGTAAGGAACATCAATAACGATCAGCTCAGGACGGAAGTAAGATTTGTCCGGAACAACGGACTGTCCTTCCAGAGGTTTCATTCCCACACCTGTAGCATTTACGAAAATGTAGCTGTCATCCATCTCAGCTTTCAGTTTATCAAGATCTGCCAGATCATAAAGAACTGCATGGCAGGATGTCTTTGTGTTGATCTTTTCTACTGTGGATACTGCACGATCCCAGAATTCATCCTTGCGGTTAAAGATTGTGATCTCAGCAACGCCGTCCAAAGCAGCCTGGATCTCGATAGCAGTGGCAGCACCGCCTGCACCGACGATAGTCATTTTCTTTCCAATCACATCAATATCATTATCTTTCAGGGCAGACATAAATCCGATACCGTCAGTGATATGACCTGTAAGATGACCGTTGTCATTTACGATCGTGTTAACTGCACCGCATAATTCTGCTGCAGGAGAAAGCTCGTCCAGGTATTTTCCAACCAGAGTTTTGTTTGGCATGGAAACATTGGATCCTCTCATTTTCAGAGTACGGATTGCTTTTACTGCATCCTCAATTTCATCTGCGCCAACCTCGAAAGCAAGGTAAGCGTAGTCATACCCGAGTTTTGCAAAAGCCTCATTCTGCATTGCAGGAGAGCTGGAGTGACGGATCGGGTAAGCCATCAGACCGATTAATTCAGTATGTCCGGTAATTCTTTCAGCCATTATAATATCCCCTTTCGTATTTTGTTGTAAAGGTTTTTATTGAAGGTATCCCATCTGAGTCAGTGTATTAAGGATATTTCTTCCTTCCAGAGTTCCGTCGATGATTCTTCTTGCACGTTTGCTGTCTCCGATGTTCAGGATCTCAACATCATCAGAAACAAAAGCATCGGAAAGCTCTGCGAAAAGCTGTCCCTGAGCTCTCATACCAAGACATACGAATCCGTAGTCAAATGGAAGCTCACGTTCACCTTCTGCATCTTTTACAAGGAAAGAGCTGTCTTTTACTTCCTGAAGAGCTGTCTTTGTAAGCTGAGCCACATGATGTTTCTTCATCTGGTCTTTCATGTCATTCTTTGTAACAGGATCCAGGTCACGTCCGATCTGATCCATCATCTCCACGATAGAGATTTCAGCATTTCTTGCTGCAAAGAATTCCACAACATCAAGACCAACAGCGCCGCCGCCCACAACAACAACCTTCTTGCCTGTCATATCTTCCGGATAATCATTGATGTGATTAATCATTCCCAGGATAGAAGCGACCTTGCTGCCTTCTTTGTCAATGCGGTCGTGAAGTCCTTTGATCGGAGGAAGCAGTGGTGCGGAACCTGTGGAGCTTACGATCAGGTTCGGATGGAACTTGCGGATATTTTCCGGTGTTCCTTCTGTGTTTGTGAAGATATAAAGATTCTCAAGCTGCTCTGCTCTGTGAATCAGATAGTTCGGGAAATCAGCCAGACGCTTCTTTGCAGGAATCTTAGAGATCACAGAAGCAAGACCGCCAAGAGTTTCACCTTTTTCCAGAAGGAAGGTGTTACAGCCTACTTCTGCGGCTGTACAGGCAGCTTCCAGTCCGGCAGTACCGCCTCCGATTACTACAACGTTACAGTTTTTGTTCACTTTCTGATTCTTATAAACATCACCTTCCAGAACAGCCGGGTTTACAGTACAGCGGATCGGACGGTTAAAGCCGATTCTGTTTCCTGCACATCCGATGTTACAGGAGATACATTTGCGAAGGTCACATTCTCTGCCTGTAGCTACTTTGTTTACCCATGCAGGTTCTGCGATAAGACCACGTCCCATACCGATCAGGTCTGCATCGCCGTCAGCGAGAATCTGCTCGGCAACCTTCGGGTTACGGATATTTCCCATGGAAATACATGGCTTGCCGAACTTCTCCTTAACAGCCTTCGGCATATAGGAACGCCATCCGTCTTTCATGTAGTTGGCATCGATCTGATACTGGATAGAACCGTTTAAACCGCAGGAAACATCGAAGATATCAACTTCATCCTGAACATATTCCAGATATTCAAGAGTATCCTCAAGAGTGTTGCCGCCTTCCATCAGCTCATCTGCGCTGAGACGGAGCATGATTGGAAAGAAAGGTCCAACCTGTTTTCTTACTTCCTCAATGACCATACGGCAGAAACGTGTTCTGTTTTCCACAGATCCGCCGAATTCATCTGTACGTTTGTTTGTAAGAGGAGAGAGGAACTGGCTGATCAGATAGGAATGTCCCGCATGGATCTCTACTGCGTCAAAACCAGCAGCCTGGGCTCTCTTTGCAGCCTCGCCGTATTTCTTTACAATGTGATGGATTTCTTCCACTGATAACGGACGCGGGATCTCTCCGCCTTCTTTGGACGGAACATCAGATGCGGAAACCGGCTGCATATTTGTACGTGCGGAAACAGCGGAAGCACCCGCGTGGTTGATCTGGATCGCAATACAGGTACCATATTTGTGGATCTCTTCACAGAATTTGTACAGACGCGGCAGATAGTTGTCGTGGTCAATACGAAGCTGAGTAGTTCCGTTGGAACCCTGCGGAGAATCTACGCTTGCATTCTCTACGATGATCAGACCTGTGCCGCCTTTGGCACGCTCTTTATAATAATTAATGTGAAGAAAACTCATTTCGCCGTTCTGTTCCCCGTAATTGGTTCCCATAGGCATCATAACGATACGGTTTTTGATAGTCATATTTTTTACTGTGAGTGGTGTGAAAATATGCTGGTAATTGCTTTTCATTAAGTCTTTCCTCCTGAAATTTTCTGTTGGATCTATAACTGTTCAGTGCTTTAGCTGTGGCCTGAATTTCTTTGATGTGTTAATTATATAACGGGATAATCCATAAATCTAATTGATAATTCGTGCTATATAATAAAAAACATCTATGGTTTTCCACGCACTGAATGAAAAGCATTCATAACCGCATGCTGCATCATGTAAAAAACCTGACAAACCGGCATGGCTATAGTATTTTTCTCTGGGCTGCGCTGAGACTTTTGTACCTGTACAATCGGATTCGCAAACAAGCGAGTGGTATAGTTATTTCGAAAACGATGTACCGGTTTAAAGGAGAGGGTGAAATACGGGACAATACAAAATAACCGTAATACCCTCTATTAAATAGGAAGAAATGCTCAAAAAAACAAAATTTGGAGAAACCTGACAAATTTTTCTGCTATATTTTTAACGAAAATGACAAATAAATGTTGAAATTTTCTGCCGGAAAAGGTAAAATTAAAATCGGCTAAATTTTTGGGTTAACTTTTAAATATTCTCATAAAGATGGAGGGCAAACAAGAATGAGTAATGCAACACAAAGCTTAGCAGGCACAAGAATTACTTCTTTGCTTGACGCAAACAGTTTTGTCGAAATCGGACAGGGTGTAACAGCCAGATCCACAGATTTCAACATGACTGCAAACAAGGCACCATCTGACGGTGTTATCACCGGATATGGTGTGATCGATGACAAACTGGTTTATGTATACAGCCAGGATGCATCTGTATTAAACGGTACTGTTGGTGAAATGCATGCAAAGAAGATCACAAGACTTTATGATCTTGCCATGAAAACAGGCGCTCCGGTTATCGGACTTGTTGACTGTGCAGGTATCCGTCTTCAGGAAGCAACAGACGCACTGGAAGCTTTCGGACAGATCTATCTGAAACAGACACTGGCATCCGGTGTGATCCCGCAGATCACAGCAATCTTCGGAACATGCGGCGGTGGTATGGCAGTTATCCCGTCCCTGACAGATTTCACATTCATGGAATCCAAAAAAGGAAAAATGTTCGTCAACACACCAAACGCACTGGAAGGAAACAACACAGACAAATGTGACACAGCAGCAGCTGATTTCCAGAGCAAAGAGACAGGTCTGATCGATGGCGTTGGTACAGAGGATGAGATTCTTGGCCAGATCCGCTCCTTAGTATCACTTCTTCCTTCTAATAATGAAGACACAGACAATTACACAGAGTGTACAGATGATCTCAACCGTGTATGCGCTGAACTTGCAAACTGTGCAGGTGATACAGCAATCGCACTTTCCCAGATCGCTGACAACGGTGAATTCTTCGAGACAAAAGCAGACTATGCAAAAGACATGGTTACAGGCTTTATCCGTTTAAACGGCGCTACAGTAGGTGCTGTTGCAAACAGAAGCGAAGTATATGACGCAGAAGGCAAGAAAGTAGAAACATTTGACGGAAGCATCTCCGCAAGAGGTGCAAGAAAAGCAGCAGACTTCGTGAAATTCTGCGATGCTTTTGACATTCCGGTACTTACACTTACAAACGCAACAGGCTTCATGGCAACCTTATGCAGCGAGAAGATGATGGCGAAATCCGTAGGTGAGCTGGTAGCTGCATTTGCAGATGCAACTGTTCCGAAGGTAAACGTAATCATCGGTAAAGCTTACGGTACAGCTTACGTGGCAATGAACAGCAAATCTATCGGTGCAGACCTTGTATATGCATGGGACAACGCAGAGATCGGTATGATGGATGCTTCCCTGGCAGCCAAGATCATGTACGCAGATGCAGATGCTGCTGAACTGAATGAGAAAGCTGCTCAGTACAGAGAGCTTCAGAATGGTGTTGCTTCTGCAGCAGCAAGAGGCTATGTTGACACTGTGATCAGCCCGGCTGACACAAGAAAATATGTAATCGGTGCATTTGAGATGCTGTTCACAAAGAGAGAAGATCGTCCGTCTAAGAAACATGGAACGGTCTAAGCGGGGTGACGCATATGAAAATGATCAAAAAAATAACTTCTGTATTCATGACATTTCTCGTAATGGCTGCACTGGTGATCGGCAGCACTTCTGTGGTATTTGCCGCAGATAAGGTTGATGATACTGTTAAGTCCACACTGATAACTACAGCAGAGGGGCTGACAGATGCCATTGTCCAGCTGAAAGATGAAGAAATCGAGAATTACATGAGTTCAGGAGATGACTTTACAACAAGTGCCATGCAGTCCTGGCAGACATCCAAGGATGAACTTGGCGCAAAGAAGGACAGCAATGGTGAAACTACTGTAACTTTCAAAGATGATCAGTACACAGTTACTGTTCCTCTTAAATTTGAGAAAGCAGAAGCAAACTTTGTATATGTCTTTGACTCACAGGGAACACCGATTTCCATGACTGTAGATGTGCAGTATGGTATGGGTAAGACTCTTCAGAGAGCAGGTCTTAATACTCTGATGGGTATTGGAACTGTATTCGTAATGCTGGTTTTATTAAGTCTTCTGATCTCTCTGTTCCGTTTCATCCCGAATCCGGAAGCAAAGAAAGCAGCAGAAGCAAAAGCAGCCAAGGCTGCAAAAGAAGCAGAGGCAGCAGCAATCGCAGCAGCCGCTCCTGCACAGACAGCAGAAGAGAACCTTGCAGATGACGGAGAACTGGTAGCTGTTATCGCAGCAGCAATCGCAGCAGCAGAAGGAACTACAACAGACGGATTCGTAGTTCGTTCCATCCGCAAAGTAAAAAGAAACAGAAGATAATCACTGTTCATCCGATAATATTTTTGCGTATCGTAGATTACATTACTGAGAAAGTAATGAACGCTAATAATTGTTATTTATTTAGGAGGATTTTAAAATGAAAAGCTATACAATTACAGTAAATGGTACAGCATATGAAGTAACTGTTGAAGAAACAGGAAGCGTATCCGCACCAGCAGCAGCTCCGAAGGCCGCACCTAAAGCAGCACCGGCAGCAGCTCCGAAAGCAGCAGCTCCTGCAGCAGGCGCAGTAAAAGTAACTGCTTCCGTACCTGGTAAAGTTGTTAAAGTAGCAGCAAGCGTTGGACAGGCAGTAAAAGCCGGAGACAGCGTAATTATTCTTGAATCCATGAAGATGGAAATCCCTGTAGTAGCTCCTCAGGACGGTACTATCGCAAGCATTGATGTTGCAGAAGGTGCCTCTGTAGAAAACGGAGATACTTTAGCAACAATGAACTAAGACGGGAGGTAGTCAAATGTCTTATGTAACAGAAACATTGTCCAACCTGATTCATCAGACAGCATTCTTTAATCTGACATGGGGCAATTACCTGATGATCGCAGTAGCCTGCGTATTCCTTTACCTTGCTATCAAAAAAGGATTCGAACCGCTTCTGCTTGTTCCTATCGCATTCGGTATGCTGCTTGTAAATATCTATCCGGACATTATGGCAAACCCGGAAGATATGTCTAACGGTGTAGGTGGACTTCTTCATTATTTCTACATCCTTGATGAGTGGAGTATCTTACCATCTCTGATCTTCATGGGTGTAGGTGCCATGACAGACTTCGGTCCGCTTATCGCAAATCCGATCAGCTTCCTGATGGGTGCTGCAGCACAGCTTGGTATCTATGCAGCTTACTTCCTTGCAATCTTCCTTGGATTCAACGGAAAAGCAGCAGCAGCTATTTCCATCATCGGTGGTGCCGACGGCCCGACTTCCATTTTCCTTGCAGGTAAACTTGGACAGTCTGCACTGATGGGACCGATCGCAGTGGCAGCATATTCCTATATGTCACTGGTTCCGATCATTCAGCCGCCTATCATGAGACTCTGCACAACAGAGAAAGAACGTAAGATCAAAATGGATCAGCTTCGCCCGGTTTCCAAACTGGAGAAGATCCTGTTCCCGATCGTTATCACAATCGTTGTCTGCCTGATCCTGCCTACAACAGCTCCGCGGGTTGGTATGCTCATGCTTGGTAATCTGTTCAGAGAGTGCGGTGTTGTAAAACAGCTGACAGAAACAGCTTCCAATGCCCTGATGTATATCGTAGTTATCCTTCTTGGTACATCCGTAGGTGCTTCCACAAGTGCAGAAGCATTCTTAAACGCAGATACTCTGAAAATCGTAGTTTTAGGTCTTGTTGCATTCGCAATCGGTACATTCGGCGGATGTATGCTTGGTAAACTGCTCTGCAAACTGACTCATGGAAAGATCAACCCGCTGATCGGTTCTGCAGGTGTATCCGCAGTACCTATGGCAGCCCGTGTATCCCAGAAAGTCGGCGCAGAGGCAGATCCTACAAACTTCCTTCTGATGCACGCAATGGGTCCGAACGTTGCCGGTGTTATCGGTACAGCCGTAGCAGCCGGAACATTCATGGCTATTTTTGGAGTATAATAAAATCTGATAAGATGATCTGCCCGTATCAGGAGGAGTATTAACTCCTTCTGGTAAGCGGCAAACCAGATATTTGCCTGTGAGCGTACAGTAACGTAAATCACAAATATCCGATGGAATATACTCGAACAAACTATAAAGGAGATTTAATAATGGCAGAATTAGAGAAAAAACCTGTTAAAATTGTGGAAACCATTCTCCGTGATGCTCATCAGTCTCAGATCGCAACACGTATGACCACAGAACAGATGCTTCCGATCGTAGATAAACTTGACAAAGTCGGCTATCACGCAGTAGAGTGCTGGGGCGGTGCAACATTCGATGCATCCCTTCGTTTCCTTCACGAAGATCCATGGGAAAGACTTCGTAAATTACGTGACGGCTTTAAGAACACAAAACTTCAGATGCTTTTCCGTGGACAGAACATCCTTGGATACCGTCCATACGCAGACGACGTTGTAGAATATTTCGTACAGAAATCTGCTGCAAACGGAATCGACATCATCCGTATTTTTGACTGCCTCAATGACCTTCGTAACCTTCAGACAGCTGTAAGCGCTGCAAACAAAGAGAAGGCTCATGCACAGGTAGCTCTTTCCTACACATTAGGAGATGCTTACACACTGGAATATTGGACAGACATTGCAAAACGTATCGAAGATATGGGCGCTAATTCCATCTGTATCAAAGATATGGCAGGTCTTCTCCTTCCAAATAAAGCTACAGAGCTTGTTACAGCATTAAAAGAAACAGTTAGCATCCCGATCGACCTTCATACACATTACACATCCGGTGTAGCTTCCATGACTTACTTAAAAGCAGTAGAAGCAGGTGTAGATATCATCGATACAGCAATGTCTCCATTTGCACTGGGAACATCCCAGCCTGCAACAGAAGTTATGGTTGAGACATTCAAGGATACACCATACGACACAGGATTTGACCAGAAACTTCTCTCCGAGATCGCTGACTACTTCCGTCCGATCCGTGACGAGGCTCTTGACAGCGGACTGCTCAATCCGAAGAACCTTGGTGTTAACATCAAAACTTTACTGTACCAGGTACCGGGTGGTATGCTCTCCAACCTGACTTCCCAGTTAAAAGAACAGCACGCAGAAGACAAATTCTACGATGTTCTTGAGGAAGTTCCGCGTGTACGTAAAGACCTTGGTGAACCGCCACTTGTTACTCCGTCTTCCCAGATCGTTGGTACACAGGCTGTATTCAACGTACTGATGGGCGAGAGATACAAAATGGTTACAAAAGAAACAAAAGATATCCTGTTAGGAAAATACGGCGCAACTGTAAAACCGTTTAATCCGGAAGTACAGAAGAAGTGCATCGGCGATGAGAAACCGATCACATGCCGTCCGGCAGACCTTCTTGACAACGAACTTGAGAAACTTGAGAGTGAAATGGCCCAGTACAAAGAACAGGATGAGGATGTATTAACATACGCACTGTTCCCACAGGTAGCTATGGACTTCTTCAAGTATCGTCAGGCTCAGAAAACAAAAGTTGACGAGAAAGCAGCTGACAAAAAGAACGGAGCATATCCTGTATAATTGATCAGTAATTAAATATGTCCAAACGAAAAAAGGAGCTTGCGTAAGCAGGCTCCTTTGCGTTATTATGAAAGAATATGATACCCGGGAATATAATGTGTCAATGGTTATATGCTGCCAGAGGTACATATCTATATTGATCGTAGCGAAGCGGAGACGTGGAACCATGACGAAATAGACAATCTGCAGGGTAAAATAAATACAGGAGAATATTCCATGAGCAAAGTTATAATAATCGGCGGCGGAGCCGCCGGAATGATGGCAGGGGTTTTTGCAGCCCGTAACCATCATGAAGTTCATATATTAGAGAAGAACGAGAAACTGGGAAAGAAAGTCTTCATCACAGGAAAAGGCAGATGCAATGTAACAAATGCCTGCGACACAGAAGAACTCTTTCCTGCAATGATGAGCAATCCCAAGTTCCTCTACAGCAGTTTCTATTCATTTACCCCTCAGGATGTAATGGAGTTCTTTGAGAAAGCAGATGTCCCTCTGAAGGTAGAGCGTGGAAACAGAGTATTCCCACAGTCCGACCATTCCTCAGACATCATCCGCGCATTGGAACGTGAACTGAAGAAAGCAGGAGCAAAGATTCATCTTCACACTGCTGTACAGGAAATTGTAAAGAAACCTATAACGGAATCTGTAACGGATTCCGTAAATACCCTTAAATCAGAAGCCGCATTAACAGAATCAGGATCTGATGCAGGAAAAGGCAGAAAAGGAAAAAAATCACCTGACATACCGCAGGAGAAGATCACAGGAGTCATCCTTACAGACGGAACCTTCATGGAAGGAGATGCAGTCATCGTAGCCACAGGTGGATTCTCTTATCAGAGTACAGGCTCCACAGGTGACGGATACCGCTTTGCAAGAGAACTGGGACTGAAAGTCACGGACATCGCTCCCTCCCTTGTGCCATTAAAGACAAAAGAAGACTATATCCCTAAGCTTCAGGGACTTTCCCTTAAGAATACAGGACTCACCATAAAGAATGGAAAGAAAGTACTCTATGAGGATTTCGGAGAGATGATGTTCACCCATTTCGGAGTCACAGGTCCAATGATCCTCTCCGCCAGTGCCCACATCGGTGCAAAACTGGCGAAAGCACCAAACGGCGAACTGTCCGCATATCTGGATCTGAAGCCGGCACTTACCAGAGAACAGCTGGATGCCAGGATCCTGCGCGAATTTGAAGCAGGACCAAACAAACAGTTCAAGAACGTGATTGGCGTACTTTTCCCGTCATCTCTGACTCCGGTAATGCTGGAACTGGGTGGAATCCCCGCAGAGAAGAAAATCCACGACATCTCCAGAGAAGAACGCCAGCACTTCATTGACCTTATCAAAGCCTTCCCCTTCACAATCACAGGAATGGGTGAGTTTAAAGAAGCCATCATCACCAGAGGCGGCGTCTCTGTCAAAGAGATCAACCCCGGAACAATGGAATCAAAGAAAATCTCAGGTCTTTACTTCGCAGGCGAGGTACTGGATCTGGATGCAGTGACAGGTGGATATAACTTACAGATTGCGTGGTCTACCGCATATCTGGCAGCACAGGCCATACAGTAAGCTGCTTACTATAGAAACAACAGAAACAAGCAGATGATGAGTACCGTGTATGCGAATTATATCTATGATTCGGTTATGAGCAAGTAGCGAAGCGGATTGCGAATATCCGCTTGACTGATTAATAAACATTAATAATAAAACAGAGAAAATCTGTTTGAATAATAGAAACAGGAGGAACCAAGAAAATGGGATGTAACATAGCCATCGACGGACCTGCAGGAGCAGGAAAGAGCACCATCGCAAAGAAAGTAGCGAAAGAATTATCATTTATCTATGTAGATACAGGAGCCATGTACAGGGCAATGGCTTTATATCTTCTGAACCATGGCGTAAACGGAGAAAATCAGGAAGAGATCGAGGCTGTATGTTCCGGCGCTGACATTTCCATCGAATACAAAAACGGAGAACAGATTGTCATCCTCAACGGAGAGAACGTAAATGCTATGATCCGCACCGAACAGGTAGGAAACATGGCATCCAAAAGCTCCGCAAACCCGAAAGTCAGAGCCCACCTTCTGATACTTCAGAGAACTCTGGCAGAGAAAAACGACGTAGTCATGGATGGCAGAGATATCGGCACAACCATCCTTCCAAACGCAGAAGTAAAAATTTATCTCACAGCAAGCGCAGACACCAGAGCAAAAAGAAGAGCACTGGAATATGAACAGAAGGGAGAATCCTTCGACCTGGACCAGATCCGAAAAGACATCATCGAGCGCGACGAGCGCGACATGAACCGCGAAATCTCCCCTCTGAAACAGGCAGACGACGCAGTGCTCGTAGATTCCTCGGAAATGGGAATTGATGATGTTGTAAATGCGATTCTTAATGTATATAAGGAAAAAGTGCAGAAATAATTTAAGAAGGATTATTTTATGAAAGTAAAAGTAGCAGAAACAGCAGGCTTCTGCTTCGGCGTCAAACGTGCAGTGAACAAAGTCTACGAACTCATAGACACAGAACAGAAACCTATTTTCACTCTGGGCCCGATCATCCACAACGAAGGCGTAGTAGCGGATCTGGAAGCTCGTGGCGTCCATGTTATCGCAGAAGCAGACCTGGATTCCCCGGATGACACCCTGCAAAACGGAACAGTAGTCATCCGTTCCCACGGTGTAGGCAAACCCATTTACGATAAACTGAAAGAAAAAAACATCTCCTACGTAGATGTCACCTGTCCTTTCGTCCTGAAGATCCACCGCATCGTGGAAAAAGAGAGCCTGGCCGGAAATCATGTGATTATTATCGGTGACAAAGATCATCCAGAGGTTCAGGGAATCTGCGGATGGTGCCAGGGACCTTACACAGTGATCAAAAACCAGGAAGAGGCCGAAGCATTCCTCCTTCCGGAAGGCAAAAAAATAAGCATCGTGTCCCAGACGACATTTAATTACAACAAATTTAAAGATTTAGTTGAAATTCTCCGCAAAAAGAGGTATGATAATAATGTTTTAAATATTCTTAATATTTTAAACACTATTTGTAATGCTACCGAAGAACGG
>ERZ856578.4251-NODE-4251-length-19702-cov-167.899312_pt1 | contig 19702 bp, 16 predicted proteins | sample MGYA00514384_ERZ856578 | MGnify/ENA primary metagenome ERZ856578 (study PRJEB29103, sample SAMN06111958) | human gut metagenome | biome: human gut; feature: ankylosing spondylitis patient; material: healthy_person | host: Homo sapiens | place: China:Hangzhou... | reverse complement strand
TGTCCACGCATTGTCCGTTTGATAGTTCTGTTAAATCGATTTCACTGTCAGTTTCAAGGGGATGCCATTTATTCACCAGTATCAAGCACCATTCTCCATCTGCTTCATTTTCATTACCAAAATCAATGGAAGGCAATGATGCCTTGTTGTATATATCTGTCCCTGCAAAACGCTGAACAAAGATGCAGGCTAATGCTATCAGTAAAATCAGGATGCAGATAAATAAGTGGGGACGGCGTTTCTTGGTTTGTTGGGTATGAGTTGACATCGTTTTTCCTCCCTGATAAGCTAAAAAAGCACGCTTGCTTTTGGTACTGTAAGTGTACCAAAAGCAAGCGTGCTTTTTTTTCGTTTCCCCACAAGAGTTTCCTATGTTTTCCTGCGGAATTTCTTACGATTTTCCTACAGGAGCGGAAGAGTGACTGTAAATTCGATTTGCTCATTTTCACTTTTTGCAGTAATTGTTCCGTTATGAAGCTCAACGATTTCTTTTGCAACTGCAAGACCCAATCCTGCACCTCCGCTTTTGGAACTTCGTGCAACATCAAGACGATAAAACTGTTCAAAAATGCGTACAAGCTTTTCTTTTGGAATGGTATTGCCGCAATTGGTAAACTGAATACACAAATTTTCACCGTTTTGTTTTACAGCAATATGAATCGTGCTGTCATCAAAGCTATAATTCACTGCATTTCTCAGCAGATTATCAAAAACGCGCTGCATCTTATTGACATCGCACTTTATCATAGTGTCTGGGGCTATTTCAAGCTCACATTTTAAATTCTTCTCTAAAAGCATTGGTTTGAATTCGTATATAAGCTGTTCAAGCATACGGGTCAAATTGACCCTGCTGTACTCAAGAGTGATATTAGAAAGATTAAACCGCGTGATTTCAAAAAATTCGTTAATTAAATCCTCAAGATGTTCTGCTTTTTCCAAAGAAATTGACAAATACTTTTCTCTTAATTCTTCGGAAATTTTGTTTTCGTCCCGCAGTAAAGTTAAATACCCAATTACTGAGGTGAGTGGGGTTTTCAAATCGTGGGCAAGATAAACAACAAGGTCATTTTTCCGTTGTTCTGAAAGCTCTGCTGCCAGTTTTCGTTGTTCAAGAGTATGCTTAATATGATTGATTTTCTTTTCGATTGCAGTTAATTCAGAAGGCAAAACAATATCTCCTGAATTTTCTTCTATCAGAGCATCTATACTACGGTTAATTTCTTTGAAATACTTGGAAAATTCATTTAGATAAAAGCGCAAAATAATTGCAAATAACAGTAAGGAAAGCACTACGAAGAAAAGACTCATATAATCTCTAATATATATTGAATATACATTATAAGCTCGGTCATAATCATGGTAGACAAAATTATCCAAAAAACCCACAAAAGTGTCTGCTATGTGCCCTTTTAAAAATAGAGAGTAGAAGGCTGCTAAAAAAGCAAACGCAAAAAACAACATTGCAAAAATTCTAATCAATAATTTGTTTTTAAGAAGACGATAATCATCTCTTTCGCTATTTCTTTTATTTTTCAATGGTATATCCCACTCCCCACACAGTTTTTATAAATTTCGGTTTTTTTGCAGGCTCATTAAGCTTTTCCCTCAATCTTCCGATATGAGCCATAACAGTATTATTGTTATCAAGGAATTTCTCACCCCAAATATTTTCAAACAATTCCTCAGACGAAATAACTTTTCCTCTGTTCTCACACAAGTACCAGAGGATAGAAAACTCAATAGGTGTCAAAGTAACCTCTTTTCCATACAAAGTACATTTGTGAGTATTCTTGTTTATAATAAGTCCTCTTACATCATGTTCTGCAATGGGAGCATCTTTTCCCTCGGTATTAGCCGCATTATTATAACGAACATAACGACGAAGCTGTGTTTTTACTCTTGCGACAACCTCCAAAGGGTTGAATGGTTTTGTAATGTAATCATCAGCTCCAATGGTAAGTCCCATAATTTTATCAGTATCCTCAACTTTTGCCGTCAGCATTATAATAGGATAATAATACTGTTCTCTGATTTTCTGACAAATACGAAATCCATCAATATCTGGAAGCATTACATCTAAAATTGCCAAATCCATTTTTTGCGTTTCAATACATTCCAAAGCATCCAGACCATTATAAAATTTATGTACCGTGTAACCATCATTTTTAAGATATACCTCTATTAGATCGGCTATCTCCTTTTCATCGTCTACTATTAAAATTTGTTCACTCATTTTATTGCTCCTTAATTTCCGGCACAGCTTCCATAATATCGCCAAAGTCACATTTCAAATATTCACATATCGACAACAAGACAGGTAGCGTAACATTTTGATTTTTGCCAAGCTTAGCTTCTAGTACTCCTTTATCATTTTGTAGGTCACTCGTTCTTTGGGCTTATATTCTTCGGCTCTTTTAGCGATATTATCAAGCGGAACTTTTCCCTCACCCTCACCAAACTCAACTTTTACGTTGATATGTCCGTCTGGCTTTTTGTGGGAAAGCAGTACTACCGTCTCAACATGGTTCGTGCCGCTGAACATATCGACTGCTACGCACTTGTCGGTGGAGTAGCCGAGGGCGGCGAAACAGGCGCAGTCACGGGCGGCGGTGGCGGCGTTGCAGGAGACCATGACGATGCGGGGGGCGGAGAAGGCGGCTATCTGCTCGCAGGCGTCCCTGCCACAGCCCTTGCGGGGAGGGTCGACCATTATCACGTCGGGGCGGAGGCTGCGTGAATGCAGTATCCGTGCGGCTTCGGCGGCATCGGCACAGATGAACTCGCAGTTTGTTATGCCGTTTGCGAGGGCGTTCTGCTTTGCGTTTTCGATTGCCTCGGGGACTATCTCGACGCCGATTATCTTCTTTGCCGTGCGTGCCATTGAAAGCCCGATCGTGCCTGCTCCGCAGTACAAATCAAGCACCGTTTTGCCATTCGGCTCCGCAAAATCACAGGCTGATGAATAAAGCTGTTCCGCACAGGGAGTATTAACCTGATAAAACGCCTTCGGAGCTATGTTTACGGCGTTTTTGCACATGATGTCACAAATGTAGTTTTTTGATGTCAATACTATCTCTTCATCGCCTAAAATTACGTTAGTATCCCTGTTATTTACATTGATTACAGAACTTACTATCTCGGGGTATTTTTCAAGAAGTTTATCCGAGAGAATTTTAATTTCCGGAACATTTTTTGCTACTACTATACAAAGACATATTTCTCCACTGTAATAGCCTTTCCTTAAATATAAATGACGTAATATACCTTTGTGCGTAGTTTCATCGTAAGCGGTCAGATTAAGCCCGGTTGAAATTTTCAGAAAGTCGGCAGTGATTTTCGAAAAAATGTCGGGCTGTAAAAGGCACTTTTCACAAGGAACGATTCTGTGTGAGTGGAAGGCATAGAAGCCTGCGATAAGATTTCCGTCCTTATCGGTGCCTATGGGTATCTGTAGCTTGTTGCGGTAGCTGTTTATATTGGTGTTGCGGATTATCGGCAAAAATTCGGGCGAAAGACCGCCTATTCTGGTAAAAGCGTCCTTTACGAACTGCTCTTTGGCTCTTAGCTGAGCCTCGTAGCTTATATGCCGCAGAGAACAGCCGCCGCACCTTGTGTAAACGGGGCAGTCGGGAGTGACCCTGTCGGGAGAGGGTGTGATAATTCTCTCTATCTTGCCGTAGCAGTAGGTTTTGTTTACTTTCAGTATCTTTACTTCAAGCTTGTCCCCTATAGCAGAAAACGGCACGAAAATAACCATGCCGTCCTTCTTGCCTATACCGGAACATTCGCTTGAAAGAGCCGTTATCTCAATTTCAACGATGTCGTTCTTTTTCATTATATCTGTCCTAAGCTGAGTGCCTTTAAATAAGCGTTTATAAAGCCGTCAAGGTCGCCGTCCATAACTGCGCCGATGTTGCCCATTTCGTAGCCTGTGCGGTGATCCTTTACCATTGTGTAGGGCATGAATACATAGGAGCGTATCTGTGCGCCCCAAGCAATCTGGAGCTGTTCGCCCTTGATGTCGGAGATCTTGTCGAGGTGTTCTCTTTCCTTGATTTCAAGCAGCTTTGACTTCAGCATACGCATAGCATATTCTCTGTTCTGATGCTGTGAACGCTCTGTCTGGCAGGCGCACACGATGCCTGTGGGAATATGTGTGATACGAACAGCGGAGGATGTCTTGTTGACCTTCTGACCGCCTGCACCGCTTGCACGGTAAACGTCCATCTTAATCTCGTCTTCGCTTATCTCGATGTCGATATCTTCATTGATTTCAGGCATTACTTCAACGGAAGCAAAGCTGGTGTGGCGGCGTCCGGAACTGTCAAAGGGAGATACACGGACAAGTCTGTGTACGCCGTTTTCGCTCTTCAGATAGCCGTAAGCGTTTCTGCCCTCAACCAGTATGCTGGCGCTCTTTATGCCCGCTTCTTCACCGTCAAGGTAGTCGAGTACGGTCACCTTCATACCGTGCTGTTCTGCCCAGTGATTGTACATACGGTAAAGCATCTCGACCCAGTCCTGAGCCTCTGTACCGCCTGCACCTGCGTGGAATGTGAGAATCGCATTATTGTGATCAAATTCGCCTGAGAGAAGGGTAGCGAGCTTCTGCGATTCAAGCTCTGTTCTGAAATGCTTTGCAAGCTCCTGTATCTCGGGAAGCATAGATTCGTCATCCTCTTCCTGAGCAAGCTCAAGCATTGTCATTACATCGTCATAGCTTTCACGGAGCTTTTCGTAGCTCTGTACTATATTCTTATCTTCGCCTATTTTCTGAGAAATTTTCTGAGAATTTTCTACATCGTTCCAGAAATCAGGCTGTGCGCTCTGTTCTTCGAGCTTTACTATTTCTGCTTTGAGATTATCAAGGTCAAGTGCGCCGGCAAGCTCTTTAAGCTCAGGCTCATAGCCCTCGAACTCAACTTTGAGTTCATCATATTCTAACATAGGTTACCGTTCCTTTCAATTTTGCAATACTGTTTTATTATATACCAAAAAAATTTTTTTGTAAAGCCTTGAAATCGTTTTCATTTTATGATATACTCAATTTATTCGGTGAAAACGCAGGTTTTCACAAAATTATTCCGGTAATCTGTCCTGTGGGCAGTGTTGCCCGGTATTTCTGAACAGAAAAAAAGTTGTGTAAGGAGTTTATTAACATGAGCGAGATCAAGAAGATCCACATGGGTCCTGCTAAATGTGCGGTTGACCTTGGCGACGGAAGTGAAAGAGGAGAGTATGTAAATCAGGATTATATCCTGAACAAGCTGGGCAGACCTCACAGAGCGGTAAGCCTTATGTATTGCTATTATCCGCTTGACGAAACATGGCCCGCAAGAGCGAGAAACGCTTTCAAGGACAAGGAAATCACATTCCAGTGGGATTATCCCTATGACGACTATTTTACATATAAGGGCGGTATCGGCGGAACAACCGACGACGAGCCTTTCACCTGTATGCGTGATGTAAGACGTCACGGACAGGACGTTATACTTACAATGACGATAGATCCGAATGTTACGGACGAGCATCTTGAACAGATAGGCAAGGAGCTTTCGACATTCGGCCGTATGCAGCTGAGAATCAACCACGAGGCTACAGGTAACTGGTTCTCGTTTACAAAGCGTGCAACCTATCAGCAGGTGGCTGATTTCTATATCCACGCCCGTGAGGTAATAAAGAAGTTTGCGCCCAACGTACAGACTATTCTCTGTATCGGCGGTGTGGAGCATCCCGAAAAGGGCGGAGAAATCGAGATGGAGAAGGAATTTGCCGACGCTGTAAGAGCAACGGATATATGGTCTGTTGACAAGTACATGGCTCTCCACTGGGGCTGGCCTTTTGACGTAGCGGACGAGGGCGGAAACTCTTTCGGCAGAAGCAAGGTAGCGGATACATATAATCTTACTAAGCTGTCGGAAAAGCGTTACAGAGAACTTTGCGGCGGAGTAAAGAAGCCTATGGTAATGAGTGAGTTCAACGCTGACGGCGATGTAACGGGACCTTACGAGCAGGCTGAAATGGTAAAGGAATTCTGCGATATGCTCAAGAATGACAAGGATCAGGGCTGGTTCAACGGCTTTACATTCTATCAGTTCCGTGACAGAGGCAGACTGGGACTTGAAATTGAGGATCCGAACAATGCTGACTGCGGTATTGAGCAGCCGGTAATGCAGACCTACAAGGAAATTATTCACGATGAGTATTTCTATCCCGAAATGAAAAGCGAGGGTGACGCACAGTTCCCTGTAAAATTACGTTGGGGCGGTTCTGAGGACGCTGAGGGTATCGAGATACCTCTGCACTTTGAAAAGAACCCCACATTCTGCGAAATCACATTTGAGGACGAGGACGCAGATCTTAATCTTATGATGGAGATAAACGGCAAGTGGTTCTACAAGGCACCTCACGCAAAGACGATAGATTTCATGTCGGCATTCTTTGAAAAGCCTCTTGACGGTGAAGCTGACATGACACTCAAGATATTTGCGCCTCCTGCAAGCGGTGAGAACGTAAATGACGGCAGTGAGGACTGGATGCTGAACACTTATTCGACTATCACGAAGATGCCGAATATCCGTATAAGATTTGCACCTATCTTAAAGTAAGTGGGCGGCAAATAAGTATACTTCACCCCAAACAGCTATATTCGACATAAAAAATAATCGCAAGTTAAATCACTCAATACTAAGTGAATAACTTGCGATTTTTATTATCCTACAACTTGTTTTGTAGCTTTTATTTTCTCATCGCTGAACTTTACAACATCAGCAATGACAAGTTTCTGAATGGCTTTAATTAATGTTTCCATAAAGACAAAATCTATTTCTTTATCTTTAGAGGATATCGGAATTTTTACAATTTGATTTTTTAATATATCAACGTTAAATCTTGTACTTCCCCATGTAAAGTTAGAAAAAGTAAGGTTCATTGTTGAAATAAAGAATTGTGCATTTTCTTTTCTGAAATTTAACAATTTTGGGATAAGTATTTTTATTTTATCACCTGTAAAATACGGCTTTTCTTGATAAAATATAGTTGCTGTATCCTGTCCAAATGAGATTGTGTTTCCACTGTTAAGATAAATCGGATTTTCATCTATAAATCCTCTTTGACCATTATTATTACTCGTTCTTACTATATAAGGGTATCGTCCGTTTTCAATTATATTAATCTTATTGGCATCAAATCTGTGTGCTGTGGTTACAATATCAAAAAGTTGGTCTATTGTATATTCTTTCCAAAAGATTTTGTTGCTTTTAAGTTTATCCAAAGCTGACAGCTCATCAGCTGTCAGTTGCGTATCTTTCAGTCCAGAGACTGAAAGATACGCTTCCAGCTCCTCTATACGCTCCGCTTCCAGCTCCTCTATAAAGCTTTCCATAAAATTATAATCTATCTGTCCGTTTAATACCGGCAATTGTATTTTATATTTTGGAAGTTTATCTGTTGCATTAGAGGAATAATCGGTGAATAGTATTTGCAATTTGTTGATTGCTGAAGAGAAAAATAATCGTACATTTTCACTCTTTTTTCCATCTTTAAATACTAAAGCTTTAACTCTTGTACCAATATGAAAATCTTCATTTTGAGTTGTTGCATAAAATACGCCTCTGTCTGCTAAAGAAATTGTTTCTTCATAATGAAAAATTCTTCTGTTGCTGATATGCTCTATTCTTCTGGTTACTCCATTTTCAGTATTTTGATGACTTATTAATGGAATTTCCCCAGGGGAAGTTTTGCCTATTATAACGTCCCTTCCTGTATAAATATTAAACAAATCATCAATCCTGTATTCGCCCCACTCAACACTTGCCAATTTCTCATTGAGTGAGGCATTTATTTTCCCAAGCGTTTGTTATCCTCACTGCTCTTACCTTTTAAAAGTGTTGATACTTCCCAAGCAAGATAATCACTTACGGTCTTTTTGAAGTCCTCAAGCGTTGGGATTGTGTCAATTGGAGCAGACTGATTCCAATCAGCACCGTTTTCCGGGTCGATTTTACCCTCATAATATTCCTTGTCAGTGAAAATATTAAGTTCTGACTTGCCGAATCTGACAATATCAGCAATTTCCTGATAGCGTTCTTTGGCGTGGTCTGTATCTCTTAAATTTACACTTGCTTTCTTTCTGTTGGTTCTTGTGTAGCCGTCATTAGAGAAATCGATAAACTTAACTGTATTCTTTGCGTGATGTGGTTCGCCGACCTTGAAAACATAAATATTTGTCTGAACACTTGACTTGCCCACAAACAAGTCAATCGGCATTTTAATGCTTGCAAGCAACGTACTATGCTTCAGTATTTCCTTGTTATATTTGACAGCTTTGCCCGAACCTGCCGAATTTTGAATGATAATTGCCGCATAGCCATTTTCCATCATTGAGAGAGCTTTTTCAACAAAAATCATACCATTTCCATCAGCGGAATATGGGGGATTAAGCACAAATGCAGTGGCAGGAAAATTTTTTTTCGTTGAACTAAAGCCATAGTTTCCGTCAAAATTTTTCAAAGAGTCCTGATTCAAAATGTTGGAACTTCCGTCGCCCATTAAAATCATATTTAAGATTGCAAGCATATAGATTTGCGGCAGAATTTCAAGACCCAACAGCTGAGTTGCTTTAATTTTTACGACTTTTTTCTGATATTCTTCAGGTGATGATATTTTTTCCTTTGCATCATCAATCATTTCATTCATTGCAGCAACAAGAAGTCCTGCCGAACCTGTTGCAAAGTCCCATACATAAGAATCTTTGTCAACTCTTGCAAGCTTTACAAGTAACCTTGCAACGTATGAAGGGGTAAGAACAACGTCATTCAACTTATCCTGAGTAAATCCAAGCCAGTTATACATTTCATTGAAGAGCATACCTGTAAAATCTGTTGTAATACCTATCTTATAGTAGATACCCAAGTCATCAACAATTTTCGAGAATACTCTTTTTATTTGGCTTTCTCCGTTTTCCGGTTTGTTTCTGTTTTCATCAACTAAAGTGTTTGAAAGTGTTCTGATAATCAAATCTTGCTTTTGTTGCGGTAACTGTTTTTTCTTCAAGAAAGATGCAATTTTTCTGATGATTTTATCTCCGTCAGTTTCACCGCTTTCGGTAGAAGATCCCAAATCAGATTTTTCAAGAGGTTTAACGCCCTCTGCACCAAGCGTTGCAATGATAGTAGCTGCAACAAGATATATTCTATCGTTTTCTCCCAATCCTGTTTCTTCTTTGTAGATGTCATTGTTAAGTTTAACAAGACTGATATTGATTTCTTTTTCACGCTTTTCTTTGAGTTTATCAATCTCTGCCTGAGTAAGACTGAGTTCATTAAGCTTTTCTACAAACTCATCAAAATGTGACGGCTTTAAAAAGGAAAGGTCTGTATAATCTCCAACTCTTTGACCAAAGCCAAGATTATTTTTGTCAGCTGAAACATAATAAACACCAATCTCGTGCTGAAGTTTTCCAAACTCATCTTTGTATCCGGTTACACCTATTGCAATGATTCTTGTATAGCTTGTGTAGTGTAAAATCGCATTCGCATAATGTATCGCACCATTTACAGCATACGACTTAATATTCGTATAGTTTGGTTCATTTTTATCTTTTTTGTTATCTACGATTCCGTCAGTATCCAACTTTACGAGTTTATCTTTGTAACCTTTATATTCAATAAGAACAGGATAAAAAGTCCCATACTTATCTTTCAACAACAGTTTAGCATCAGGTCTGTTACCACCTTTGCCACCACTCTTTGAATGATATTCATCAAGAGCCTTATCTATTTCCGAATTAAGTGATGCTTGTTCAAGTTTATAGTCAAGACCATAGCTTTTCAGCCAGCCGTTTACCAAGTCAGCTATATCCGGTTCAACAGATTGTACTTTGCTTTTATTAGCCATATTATCCTCCGCAAAATTTTTATTTAATCAAGTGTCAATATATTTTTTTATTATACCACATTATCGAAAGCCTTACAAGACTTTTAAGATGAGTTTTGAAAAATTTGTCTGTACTGCTATATCAACATTTCACAAAAATACTTATGAACATTATGTAAATTCTGCAAAAAACAGGGTGCATTTTGCTGATTTTTTGCATATAAGGTGAGGGGGAAAATAAGGTGAAAACGAACGGCTAACATAAATCGTCACACTTTGTTAATACATCGGGAAAGACTAAAATGATATAATGATTTCAGAGTAGCAAGCAACGATGAACGTGGCGCGCTTCGTTCGCAGTTCATCAGCTTGTTAGGGGCGCTCCGTTTCCCTAAGACCCTTTAATTTGATGACTATCGTCAGAAAAATAAACACAAAAAATGAAAGTGAGGACACAGAAATGGAACGAAAAGTGAGATACGATCGTAAGCTACCGATAGTTCTTTTCATAGGACAGCACTTCTCGGGTTCACTATTCGAATCAATATACTTGTCATTGCATATGTACAAAGCTTTGGATGCACACGCTTAAGTTGTCCTTGCCGTGCTTGCCCTCACAAAACATAAATAGCTGAAAAAATCAATAACTACGATTCAACGGAAGAAGCACGAGGGATAGTGCGGTTTTGAAAGAGCCGGTGCAGGGTGAGGATGTGCTTTTGAGAGGGCTGTGGATGCTGGGACGGGGAAACGATAATATCGTAAAATCGGCATATATATTTGCTTTGTATTTATTAATTTCCACAAAAAAATCGATAATTATTTGGCGGTTTTGTTGAAAATGATGTGAAAACGTGATTTAAATTTGACTTTAGTTACACAATGTGATAAGATAAGCCTATATAAAGGCGGTCAAAAAACCGTATTGTTTATCCTTTGTGTGAGGTAGCGGAATGAAGAAGAACAAGAATGTATATGACGGGGCTGAAATGGTTCCTGAGAACGTTGAAAATACACATAAAAAGGAAAATCTCTTACCGGCAGAATATTCAGGTGGATGTGTCTTGCTGTAGGCGGTTCGCTTATGCTTGTCTGCATAATCAATATACTGCTGAGCTATACATATCTTAAGCAGGCACTTGTGAATGAGATGGACGAGGTAGTGCATACCGCATCGAATACTATTTCAAATCAGCTTGAATCTGTTGTAAACGCAATAACGCAGATTTCTGCCGACGCCGATTTTTCTGACGTTGCAGATGTATCTGCGATACGCTCGAAGTGTATTTCTGTCGCAAGAGATAATTCTATGTATGTCAAGGTCGATATGACGGACAGGGACGGTAAGGGACTTAACGACGACTCTCTCAACTGGTCGGATGATCCTGCATATCGTGAGGTAATAGAAACCAATAAAGCGGTTGTTGGTGAGCCTTATTTCTACGAAAAGACGGGTAAGGTCGTTATGGACGTTACCGTGCCTATAATTTCAAACGATATAAATAGGCTGCTGAGAGCGGTGCTTCGTATAACAGTTGACGTGAATGTATTCTCGAATGTTATCGGTCAGATTTCAATCGGCGATACCGGCTATGCGATGGTGGTTGACGCTAAGGGAAATATAATCGCACATCCGGACTCGGAACTGATACCGCAGCAGATGAATTATATCAGTCTTGCTTCGCAGGACGGCTCATATCAGGCTATGGCTGATTGCGTTTCATCGGCAATTGCGGGTGAATCGGGATTCGGAGAGGTTACGCTTGACGGCGTTTCAAAATATGTCAGCTATGCGCCTATAAGCAATGCGGAGGGCTGGAGCTGTATAATGGTTGCGACACCGTTTGAGCATACGCAGAGCATTTATAATTCTGTTGTTATCGGCACTATTGTAGCGGTCGTATGCTTTGCACTGTCGGTGCTGCTTATAATAACTATCGTGAAAAAGGTAATTTCGCCCGTAAAGCAGTGTTCGGACAGAATCGTTACGTTATCGCACGGCGATCTTCACCAGCAGGAGCTTGACTTCGGCAAGAAAATCGACAAGGAAATATCTCAGCTGAGTGAAAGCACGAACCTTATCAGCAAGAATATAAACGAGATCATATCCGACATTGACGCTATGCTAAGAACGCTCGGAAACGGCGATCTTACATATAAGCCGGCTGATGTTTATCTCGGTGACTTTGCGCCTATCAAGCAGTCATACGAATCTATAATGATCTCGCTTAATAAGACGATGGACAAAATAAGCAAGGCGGGTCAGCGTGTTGCTACAGGCTCTGAGCAGGTGGCATCTGCGGCAGGCAGTCTTTCGGGCGGTGCGGCAAAGCAGGCGGCATCGGTCGAGGAGCTTTCGGCATCGCTTACTGAGGTTGCTGAAAAGGTCAACCGTAACGCAGTGAGAGCGGAAAACGCCGCCGAGAATTCGGCTCAGGCTACAAAGCTCGTTGAATCGGGCAACGAACAGATGAACGGTCTTCTTGGGGCTATGCAGGAGATCGGAGAAACATCCGGCGAGATCGAAAAGATAATAAGAGCGATAGACGATATTTCGTTCCAGACGAATATACTTGCGCTTAATGCGGCGGTAGAGGCGGCAAGAGCGGGCGACGCAGGAAAGGGATTTGCTGTTGTTGCTGACGAGGTAAGAAATCTTGCGGGCAAGGTCGCTGAGGCGGCAAGCACAACAACGGAGCTTATCAAGAACTCGATGAAGGCTGTTGAAAACGGAACGTTGATCGCAAACAGGACGGCACAGACGCTGACCGAGATCGTCAATACGACAACTGCCACCACAAAGCTGGTAAGCGAGATCTCAACGGCTTGCGCAGAACAGGCCGAGGCTATAGAGCAGATCAATGTCGGCGTTGATCAGATCTCTTCGGTAGTACAGACAAACTCAGCTACAAGCGAGGAATGCGCGGCTTCTGCACAGGAGCTTTCGGTACAGGCAAATCTGCTTGACGAGATGGTATCCGGCTTTACGATCGACGAGAAGCTTGTTACTCGTGAAGAAGTGACGGAGGACGAAGAACCGTCCGAGGAAGAGGAAAACGCTGAAAACGGGGAAGAACCCGAATATGCGGATGACGACCCGGACGTTGACGAAAACTGAGTTTCTTGAAACAGGCAACGATATATAACTGATCCCTCCCGTGTGATTATGCGGGAGGGATCGTTTTATCAGTATTCGTCTTTTATGCGGAATAAGGTTTCGTGGGGGTCGGGTTGACGGTCGGCAACGTACATATCGTTTATCACGATGTAGCGGCTGTCCTGTAGGGCCTGTACCACTTTGTCAATGTCTTCCTCAGTGCCTTGCGCCTCCATTTCGACCGAGCCGTCGTAGAGATTTTTTACCCAGCCTGTTACGCTGTAGAGCGAGGCGGCATTCTGCGCCCGGTAGCGAAAGCCGACACCCTGAACTCTGCCTTTGAAGAAAAAGTGCTTTCTGATAATGTTTGTGTTCATTTTTGCCTCCGTCAGAATGTGAATATATCTTTATCAAGCTCTTTCACAAGCTTATCGCTGTAAAGCTCCATTTCTTCGGGGCTTTGTGAGCTGAGAGGCTCGATTATGCCGATCGTCATCATACCTGCCTGTCTTGCGGCTTTGAGAGAAGCGGATACGTCATCGAGCATAATGCAGTTTTCGGGCGGTATGCCGAGCGTTTTTGCGGTATCGAGATATATGTCGGGGTACTGTTTGCCTTTGCCGAAAACGGCGGCGGAGCTTATCGTTTCAAACATTCCCCACAGTCCTGTGTGATGAAGCACGGGGGTGTAAAGCTCAGGCGTCTGTGAGGTGCATACAGCGGTCTTGTAGCCGTTTTTCAGAGCAAGCTCAACCGTTTCACGAGCGAAGGGTTTTAGTTTTACGTTATGGCGGTATTCGTCTATGGCGAGATCTGTCCATTCCTGCATAAGCTGTTCGGGCGTTTCGGGAAGACTGAAAAGATCTATTGTGTACAATGCTGTTTCGTAAAAAGAGCGGTGGCTGCATTGCCTGCCGTAATCATCAGGCGGAGTGATGCCACGTCTGCGCAGAAATTCCTCGTCAACGTACTGCCAGACGTACATCGAGTCGAGCAGAGTGCCGTCAAGGTCGAACAGCACGGCTTTTATATCGTTCATATTCTTCTCCTTTCTGAGCTTCTATATATTGCTATTGTATCACAATAAGGCGGTGGGGTCAATAAGATTTTACGGACGATTTTCGTGTATGCGGCTTGCAAAATGCGTGGATTTATGGTATACTGAATTAAAAGAAATACAGAGAAGAATAAAGGAAAGAAAAGAAAATTGGAACAGACAAAAGAAAACAAGATGGGCGTAATGCCCGTAAACAAGCTACTTGTTACAATGTCGCTGCCTATAGTTATATCAATGCTTATCCAGGCAATGTATAACCTTGTTGACAGCGTATTTGTGGCACAGATAAATCCGGATGCACTGACCGCTGTAGGCATGGCGTTTCCGATGCAGAGCCTTATGATAGCGTTTCAGACGGGGCTTGGCGTCGGAATGAATGCGCTTGTATCACGCTATCTCGGACAGAAGAAGCATTATGAGGCGGGTCTTGCGGCAACTCATGCGCTTATTCTTACCGCTTTGAACTATGTTATATTCTTAATAGTAGGGCTTACGGCGATACCTGCGTTTTTCTCGATACAGACACATTCCGAAATCATAGCGGGATACGGTGTTGAATATCTGTCAATCGTATGCTGCGGCTCGCTCGGATTATTCTTCCAGATATACGGCGAGCGTATATTGCAGGCGACAGGCAAGACACTGCTTTCGATGGTGTCGCAGATACTCGGTGCGGTTATAAACATAGTGCTTGATCCTGTGTTTATTTTCGGCGTTGATTTTCTCGGAATACCCGCAATGGGCGTTACGGGTGCGGCAATCGCCACTGTAACAGGTCAGATAATAGCGGCGGCGGTAGGATTTTTACTGCACCACTTCCACAACAAAGAATTAAGGCTTGTATTCAGGAAATTCAGACTGAATTTAGGCACGATAAAAACGATATATGCCGTTGGAATACCTTCTATTATAATGAGCGCGCTGGTTTCGGTGCTGACGTTCGGTATGAATATAATACTGAAAGCGTATGAGCCTGCGGCGGCTACGGTATTCGGCGTCTACTTCAAGCTGCAGAGCTTCGTATATATGCCTGTGTTCGGTATGAATAACGGAATAGTTCCTATCATAGCCTATAACTACGGGGCAGGAAAGCCGAAGCGTATAACGGATACGCTGAAGCTGGGAGTTATCTGCTCGGTTGTGATAATGATAATCGGACTGCTGCTGTTCCAGCTTATACCGGCGCAGTTACTTGGAATGTTCGCTCCGACGGACGATATGATAAGGCTCGGTGAAACGGCACTCAGGATATTCAGCGTATCGTTTGTATTTGCCGGAGTGTCGATAGTGTTAAGCTCGGGCTTCCAGGCGCTCGGAAACGGCTTTTACAGTATGATAGTATTTATAGTAAGGCTTATTGTGCCGACACTGCCTTTTGCGTGGCTGTTCGGCATTATCGGAGGGGTTGACTGCATATGGTGGTCGCTCCCTGTAAGCGATTTGTTAGGACTTATTGTTGCGATACTCCTTATGCGCAGGATCTATAAGAATGTTATATCGAAAATGTATGACAAACAGGATGAATCCTCGGCACAGGTACAGCAGGCATAAGAATAAAGCACAAACGGAGGAATGATTATGGGAAAAATAATCACTATTTCAAGACAGTACGGAAGCGGAGGAAGCGAGATCGGCAGAAAGGTCGCAAAAGCACTTTCAATCCCGTATTATGACAGGACGATAATTGATGTTACCGCAAAGGAAAGCGGATTTGATCCCAAATACATAGAACGTGCGGAGCAGACAACAACGACCAGTTTTCTTTACAATCTTGCGATAAACGGTATGTACACACAACCGCTTACCGACCAGCTTTTCTCGGCGGAGTGCAGAGTTATCAAGGCTCTTGCGGATAAAGGTCCGTGCGTTATAGTCGGTCGCTGTGCGGACTATGTGCTGAGGGAGCAGTACAGCACATTTGATGTTTTCGTGCATTCTACGGATGATTTCAGATGCGGACGTATCTGCGAACATGACAATATAAGCAAGGACGAGGCGCTTTCGATTATCAGACAGAAGGATAAGGCAAGGCGCAGACACTACAAGTATTATACGGAACGTAACTGGGGCGAATCGCTGAATTACGATCTGTGCATCAATACAGCTACCTGCGGTATTGATGAGGCGGCTGAAATAATCGCTAAGCTTGCAGGCAAATAAAGACGTCGCATTCAGCGGCTGACGCCTTTAAGAATAGTAAAAAATCGGCTGTCAATGGTGACTTTCAAATCACATTGGCAGCTTATTTTTTTAAAACAGTTAAACAGAGAAAATATTTGAACAGAAGGAACGGTGAACGATGGAATTTGTAATGCTCTTTTTTTCGGCAATCATCATTGTCTGCATTGTAGGCAATAAGCTGTCGGCAAGGATAGGCGTACCGAGCCTGCTTATATTTCTGGCGCTTGGTATGATATGCGGCTCGGACGGTATTCTGAAGATACCGTTTGACAACTATCAGCTCAGCGAGCAGGTGTGTACGGTATGTCTTATATTTATAATGTTCTGCGGCGGTTTTTCTGCCAACTGGAAAGCGGCAAAACCTGTTGCTTTGCGTGCGGGACTTTTATCCTCGCTCGGTACGATAGTTACGGCGCTTATTACTACGGCAGGCTGTCATTTCCTGATAGGATTTGATATAAAAGAGAGCTTTCTTATCGGTGCGGTTATTTCGTCTACCGATGCGGCATCGGTGTTCTCGATACTTCGTTCAAAGCAGTTAAACCTGCGTGGCGGTCTGGCTTCACTGCTGGAAATCGAGAGCGGTTCTAACGACCCGTTTTCTTATATGCTGACGGTCATTGCACTTGCGATAATGGCAGGTGATGATATTTCACAGCTTGGTCTTCTTGCGGTGCTGCAGATAGTCCTCGGTGTTGCATTCGGCTTTGCGATGGGACTTGCCACAGTGTTTGTAATGAAAAAGGTGAAGCTGTCGAAAAACAGCTTTGACATAATTTTTATGATGGCGATGATATTTGCGGCATATTCCGCACCTATACTGCTCGGCGGCAACGGATACCTCAGCGTATACATAGCAGGTATCATCATCGGTAACAGCAACATAGGAGAGAATAAGGCACAGCTTGTACATTTCTTCGACGGAATAACGGGGCTGAGCCAGATAATGCTGTTCTTCCTGCTGGGATTGCTGTCGAATCCTTCACAGCTACCGGGCATAATACTTCCGGCACTTGCAATATTTGCGGTGATGACCTTTATATCACGTCCTGTTGCGGTGTTTGCGATATGCTCAAAGGGGTATACATGGGCTGACAGGCTGTTTATAGCGTGGTCGGGTCTGAGAGGCGCATCGTCCATCGTTTTCGCAATAATGGCTACGGTGAGCGATGTGTACACGGACAGCAATCTGTTCAATATAGTAGTGTGCGTCTGCCTTATCTCCGTTGCATTTCAGGGAACGTTACTGCCGAAGGTCGCAACGGGGCTTAAACTTATTGATAACGAAAGCAGTGTATTAAAGACGTTCAACGACTATCAGGACGAAACTCCGCAGTTCAATATGATGCGTATATTTGTATCGGATACTCACACCTGGAACGGACACAAGATAAGCGAGATAGATTTTCCCGATGATTCGCTTGTGCTTATGATAAAACACGGCGACAGCACTATTGTCCCGAAAGGCGATACGGTGATAAATGCCGGAGATGATGTTATACTCAGCATTCCGTCATACAGGGACAGCGGAAATATATTGCTCAAGGAATATGAGATAGGGCCAAAGCATTTATGGAAGGGAAAGACTATAAAGGAGCTTGATCTGCCGACTACGCTTCTTATTATAATGATAAAGAGAAACGGCGATATGGTCGTACCTAACGGAAGCACTGTAATAAAGCAGGGTGATATTCTTGTTGTCAGCGACCAGTCGCATATAGAAGAAAAGAAGAAAAAGGATAAGCACGGCGGTAACGAGCCGGATAAGAAGCCGGACGAAGCGGCGGAGAATAAAGAATGCGATGAAAAAGAGGGGGAGAAGGTGAGCGTGTAACAATTGACGGAACAACGATAATGACTTTCGGACTTGAAATTAAAGGTCGGCTGTGATAGAATAAGGCTGACGGCTTTTGTGAATATGAAACTGCCGTGTTATATATGCGGCAGTTGCTTTTTAGTGAGGGAAAATATGAAACGCAGTAAGAAAATGTCGGTGCTTAGAGAGTGCATGGAAAACAGGCATATATGCAGGTGCTTTTACGAATATGACAAAAGCTATTGGCATTACTATATCAATGATTTCAACGACAAATTTGTACTCGGGCAGGAAGAAAACGACTTTGAGCTTAACGGGTATACAATCCGTAAAATTGACGAACTGCAAAAAGCAGAGATCAAGAATGATGTCTGTGAAGAGATAAACAGACTGAATGGGGTTGCAGAGCAAATCAAAGCTCCCGGTATAGATATAAGCTCGTGGCAGAGTATATTCAATTCGCTCCGTGAGTGCGGTGAATGGGCTATAGTCGAGAATGAAAATGAAGAGATATTCCATATAGGGATAATCTTAAAGGCGGGGAAGAATAAACTGACGATGAGAGAGTTTGACGCAGACGGAAAATGGCATGAAAAAACCAAAATTCCATACAAAGAAATAACAAGCGTCAGCTTTAAAACAAGATATATTAAAAACTTCAGAAAGTATCTCGAAAGAACGAAAGAAGGATAAGTATGGACATTAAGGAAAACTTCAAGGGGCATTTAAGCACTATCAATCATCACAAGATGGAAGTGATGAGGCTGTGCTTCAAGGTCGGTCTTTATAAGCAAGGGCTTATGCACGATCTGTCAAAATACTCGCCGAAGGAATTCATAAGCGGCGTGGTATTTTACACGGGGGATAAAAGTCCGAACACTACGGAAAGACGTGCGACGGGAAAAAGCGAGGCGTGGCTTCACCATAAGGGAAGGAACAGGCATCACTTTGAATACTGGATAGATTACGGACAGGAACCGGGTTCTGCGATGCAGGGAACGAAGATGCCTGTAAAGTATGTTGTGGAGATGTTCTGCGACAGGGTGGCGGCTTGTAAGACATATTATAAAGAGAATTATAACGACAGTATGCCGTTTGAATATTTCAACAAGAACAGAAAACACTATATGATGCACCCGGAAACTATGGAGCTTCTTGGAAAAATGCTGATAATGCTGAAAAGATACGGCGAGGAGGATACGCTGGTATACATAAGGGAGAGAATCCTTACCGGAAGGTATCCGAAAAAGACGGCGGTAAAAAGCTGATAAAATACATTAAATAGCAGAAAAATGCAGTAAATAGAATATATAGACAGCTTTTTACGGCTGATTGTACAAAGTGCCTTTAAAAACAGAATTAAACGAGTGAGTTTTATGTAAATTTACTTTGAAAAAAACGTTGACAAATGTCGTTTTCCGTGATATAATAGACAAGCACTCAAACGAGAGGGCACAAAAACAGAGGGTACTTGAGAAAGTCTGAAACCGCTTGAACAGTGAGAAAGATGGCAGTCGAGGGTACGAAGAAGAGCTTAAAAAACCGGAAGGAAGAAACGGCGGAAGCACGGTGACCGACTGGTAAAAAGTTCAAAACTCTGAAAAAAGAAATTTAAAAAATTTCAAAAAAGTGCTTGACAAACTCGAATGAATGTGATATAATAAATAAGCTGTCG
>ERZ856578.4237-NODE-4237-length-19748-cov-5.322963_pt1 | contig 19748 bp, 17 predicted proteins | sample MGYA00514384_ERZ856578 | MGnify/ENA primary metagenome ERZ856578 (study PRJEB29103, sample SAMN06111958) | human gut metagenome | biome: human gut; feature: ankylosing spondylitis patient; material: healthy_person | host: Homo sapiens | place: China:Hangzhou... | reverse complement strand
TGTAAACCACTAAACGCTACCAGCAAACGCAAGCACTAATGGGGGCGACGCGTCTCGCGTCGGGAAAAATGCAATGTCCTTACACTAAATAATGGTTCGTTGGCAGCACTAATTACACGCCTGTCTGTGAGCCTTAGCCTAAAATTCCGACGCGGGACGCGTCGCCCCCATTAGTGTTAGCGTTTGGTGCTTGAGTCCGATCGTCTACGTTTTTACCAGGCAGTTCCCTTTGCCAGAATGGCAAACAAATTGAGATAATAACAAAGATGATATTTGAACTTTGTTATATAGAAGCAATAATTATAGCAATAATTGCCATTAGCATGGCGGCCGTCGCGTTATCCTTGCTCATGTCATTTTAATTATTTATCTTTGCAGAAGATAGGCTGCACCTCGGCATAAAGTTCAAGCAAGCTTGACTTTCTGCTCTCAGTTTGCACTATCTTTGCAGAAGATAGGTTGCACCTCGGCAAAACACTCAAACAAGTTTGGTGTTCTGCTCTCAGTTTGCACTATCCCGGCCCCGTAGCTTAGCTGAATAGAGCGTCAGATTCCGGTTCTGAAGGTCCAGGGTTTGAATCCCTGCGGGGTCACTACACGCCTTTTGTGCGTTACAAGATAATGAGGAGGATCCGTCAAAATGTGATGGATCCTCCTCGTTCTTTTTATCTTGGACACCAGTTTACCAAAAACACACGCAAAGCCTCTACATTGGCATTGGGCTGACAGTCGGTCACGGCAGAGTCTACTGCATGAATAACGCCTGCCGCACCGCCCACGGCAGTGGTTAACACCTCCTTGTAGGCAGCAACGTTAGGCCCCATGGCACCACCCAGTTGGTGTCGAATGCCTCTTTCACATATTTCTGTTCAAGCCCTGCCTCGTTCATGTGGGCCAAGCAAAGGTAAAAGGTCTGTCTTATATTGCGTGGTTGTAATATTTCTTGTGATGGATTATACGTTATAAATCGCACTACTTTTTGTGCAGTTTTTGTTGAATACTGCACTACTTTTTGTGCAATTATGGTTAAATGGGGTTTATTGGGGGTATATTGCACAAATAATAGTGCAGTTTCTTGTAAATATTGCACTATTATTTGTGCAGTTATATGTACATTTGCAACAAATAATGTCTCTTATGGAAAGTTTGATAAATAAATACAGATATATCTTGGCACAGACCTCTACAGACTTTATGAGGTATCTGCACGACCAAATTGATTGGAATGCGCGTTTAATAGCAATATTAGGTTCAAGAGGTGTAGGCAAAACCACCATGTTGCTTCAACATATCAAGCTACATGACGACCCGCTTACGAGTCTGTATATATCAGCCGACGACCTGTATTTTACCAATCATCGCCTTACAGATTTGGCACAAACGTTTTTCCAAAACGGAGGTAAGAAGTTGTACATTGACGAAGTGCACAAATACGAGAATTGGTCAACCGAAATCAAAAACATCTATGATTTCTTGCCTCAGCTGCAAATTGTATATACCGGTTCGTCAATACTCGATTTGGAGAAAGGTGGTGGCGATTTGTCACGGCGTAAATTGCAGTACTACCTTCACGGACTTTCATTTCGCGAATACTTGAAAATGAAGTATCAGGTAGATGTGCCTGTATTCAGTTTGGAGGACGTGCTGCAAGGTAAGGCAACTTTACCCGTGGACTTACGCCCCGTGGCATTGTTTAAGGAATATCTGCGAAATGGATATTATCCGTTTTTCATTGAGCAGAATAGCTTGACAAGACTTGATGCCATTATCAACCAAACTTTAGAAAATGACATTCCCGCATTTGCACACATAAATGTGAGCACAGCGTTAAAAGTGAAGCGTCTGCTCTACATCATAGCCCAAAGTGTGCCTTTCAAACCTAATTTTACCAAACTTGCTGCCGAACTGGGCATTAGTCGGAATGTGATTAACGATTTGTTTGTGTACCTTGAAAAATCCAACATGATTACCATGTTGCGCACCGACACACAAGGTGTCAAACTGCTTGGCAAGGTGGACAAGGTGTATCTCAACAACACGAATATTGCTTATGCACTATCAGATAGCACACCTGATATTGGCAACATTCGCGAAACGGCTTTTTTGATGTCGACACGTGCCACTCTGCACACGTTATCATCGTCTGTTTCAGACTTTTATATAGCTCCTTATACTTTTGAGGTAGGGGGCGTAAACAAAACGCGCAAGCAAGTAGCAGGCATCGACAATGCCTATGTTGTAAAAGACGACATAGAGTATAGCGCACTACGCACTTTACCCTTATGGTCTTTTGGACTGTTGTATTGACGGGGCGCGATTTTTGCCTGAAAACCTTTTCCTTATGTATCTTACAGGCAGGGCGACCAGCCCTGCCTCAGCTTATGTAAAAAACCACGGTACTAACCTTATGTTACTTATGTAGCTTATGTTCTTATGTATCCCGCGCTAAGCGGCACAAGGGCGAACAGCCCTTGAGCCTCATAAACAAGAAAGCAATAGCAAAAAACGCTACGGCGTAGCCCTTATGTTCTTGAGGGCACATGGACGCAAGTCCATGCCCGTAAGTCTTGAAGCACTTATGTTCTTATGTCCTTATGTTCTTATGTTTTCGCGTTAGCGACAAATCTCAAAACTCATGGGACGCGTCGCCCCCATTAGTGTTTGCGTTTTGTGCTTGTGTTTTGTGGTAGCGAAACCTTTACCATACTACAAAAACTTTACATGCAGAGTATCTTACATCTTACACTAATACCTTGCAACTCATTGATTATCAATACCTTACTTAGTGTAAGATGCTGCCAATTTTACCTACACACAACCTACACAACCTACACGCTGCCACACGGCACAAGCATGGGAGGACAATATCACAGCATAGGGGAACAGAAAAGTCTGTTGCTCCGACAGATTTCTCTACGTCCCTGTGGCGTATGATCCACCGCACACGATAAAACCGACTGCACGGCAACGGGGTGGGGTGTGTAAGATGTATGCAGGGGAGTGTAAGATACTTTGAAATCATCTTACACTCTTGAAACCCCTGTATATCAACTTATTACGTACAAAAAGTGTAAGATGGCAGTAAAAACACACGCACTCTTTTACATGAGGGATGACGGGGAGGGGGCAAATATTTGTGTACAAATTGTACACTTTTTTTGTGGGGTGCAATGCCTTGGTGTTACCTTTGCAGCACTTAACTTTTATATCAAATCAAATTGTAAGTAGGTGTTCAAAATTATTTTTACATTGAAAGTGCATTATCGGGGTGCAGATGTTTCCTTCGGGTGAGGGAGCATAGCGGGCTATGTGACCGAGGCCGAAGGGAACAGATGTACCTCGAGAATGTGCTTTCAATGTGAAAATGACACCTACTGATTATATAAAATAATTTTGAACACCTACTTATTACTACCATGAAACGAATACTTAACAGAATGCTGCGTTATGCCGATGCCATTGTGAAACGTGGCGTTGACAAACTGATAGATGCTATCGGACATAGCCCGGAACCACAAACTAAAAACGCTGAAACACCCCAGCAGCAAAAACGCATGGGCAACGACACAGACTGCGCACCGCAAACAACTGGCAGCACTACAAACCGCGGTCTGACGGCACAAACCATCCCCCTGATGGACGAACTGTGCGACATGCGCTATAATGTGCCTGACTGCATGCCCGAAGTGCAACGGCGCGACCAGCCGGACAAAGGGTTTGTGCCCGTGAGCAGGCAGGGCGGGCAGCCCTGCCTCAGCTTATGTGAAAAACCACGGCGCCAGCCTTATGTTGCTTATGCAGCTTATGTACTTATGTCTACCGCGCTAAGCGGCCCAAGGGCGAACAGCCCTTAAAAGAGCAAAACAAGGTTTGCTTTTTTGCTTGCGTCACCCTGCACCACCCATTTTTATTACGTAACTCCTTGATTTTCAATATGCGCTATTCAATGGAGCAAAAAAGTGATAAAGTCAGGAAAAACAATGAGGGAGGGTGCATCAGGTTGATGCGCCCTCCCTCATAGTGGATACTTTGAATAGTCGTGTTGTGCTTTATGCCATAGCCTCCTTAATGCAGTCTACAATGTAGTGCACATCATCGTCGGTGACCCAGGGGCCGGCGGGCAGACAGAAGCCTACCTTGAATATGGCCTCCTCAATGCCGTTGGTGTAAACCTCGGCATCGGCATAGACGGGCTGCTTGTGCATGGGTTTCCACACAGGACGGCACTCCACTTTTTTCTGCAACATGAACACACGCAAAGCCTCGACATTGGCATTGGGCTGACAGTCGGTCACGGCAGAGTCTACTGCATGAATAACGCCTGCCGCACCGCCCACGGCTGTGGTTATCACCTCTTTGTAGGCAGCATCTTGCCCCTTGATGCGCACATCGGCATCAAGCGTGGCGGCACAGAGCCAGTAGTTGGCATCGTAGCGCGGGTCGGCCGGCTGCTTGTGCATGTGCACACCTGGCACGTCCTTAAGCAGTTCTTCATACAGGGCCTGCACGTGCTTGTGGTGCGCTATGTGGTCGTTGAGCACGGTCATCTGTCCGCGGCCTATGCCTGCGCACACATTGCTCATGCGGTAGTTGTAGCCAATGGCAGTGTGTTGGTAGTAGGGGTAGGCATCGCGGGCCTGTGTGGCATACCACATAATGTTGTTGGCCTCGTCGGCATTGCGGCAAATCAGCGCGCCGCCCCCCGAGGTGGTAATCATCTTGTTGCCGTTGAACGACAGCACGCCATAACGGCCGAATGTGCCGAGCACCTGCCCGTTGTAGCGCGAGCCCATGCCCTCGGCGGCGTCCTCCACCACGGGTATGCCGTAACGGTTGGCAATGTCCATTATCTCGTCAATGCGGTAGGGCATGCCGTAAAGTGCCACGGGCACAATGGCTTTGGGCAGTTTGCCCGTCTTTTGTTGGCGGTCGATGATGGCCTTTTCGAGCAGGGCGGGGTCCATGTTCCAGGTTTCGCCCTCGGAGCCTACAAACACGGGCTTGGCGCCAAGGTAGGTGACGGGGTGGCTCGAGGCGCAGAATGTGAAACTCTGCACCAGCACCTCGTCGCCGGCCTTCACCCCGCAGCCAATCAGGGCCAGATGCACGGCAGCCGTGCCCGCGCTCAGGCACACCACTTTGCGGTCGAGCGGTGCTGTGCCATTGCTCTTGCTGTTGGCAAACGCCTCCAAATCGTGTTCGAAGGCATTCACGTTAGGCCCCATGGGCACCACCCAGTTGGTGTCGAATGCCTCTTTCACATATTTCTGTTCAAGCCCTGCCTCGCTCATGTGGGCCAGGCAGAGGTAAATGGTTTGTCTTTCTGTATCCATAGTAATATTTGTTAATATGCTTGCATTTTACGTCACAATGCAGTAATTTTACATCACATTAGTAGGTGCTCTGAATTGGTTGAACATCTACTTAACAGGTTCTGTTTAATCTAAACATATAAGCATTATGTCACAGACGTCTATGACCGTCCGTTTGGACAATCAGCAAAAAGCGATATTTGATGAACTTTGCGCGCAATTTGGCATGAGTGCCAATACCGCTATCAATATTTTTGTAAAGGCTGTAATACGTTGTCGCAAAATACCGTTTACCATCTCAGCAGATACTGAAAGCGACATACGTGAAAGGGCATTGAATGTTTTTAGCAAGTTGCGCGCTGAAGCTGAAAACAGCAATACGCCCGAATTGACTTTGGAAGAAATCAATGCAGAAATTGACGAGGTAAGACGATTAAAGGAAAAGCATCATGGTGTACGCGGTAATTGACACATTTACGATGATGAAAATTCTGTCAGACCGTCTGTAACCTCTCTTTTCTGTGTCCGTCCTTACACCGAGGCTGCTGAAAAGACCGACGCGGGACGCGTCGCCCCCATTAGTGGTAGCGTTTTCTATCAGATTACAGGTTAAAAAGCAATTTGAAGCCATGTAAATGACTTTTGTGCCTGGACATTGCGCTCTAATGGGGGCGACGCGTCTCGCGTCGGGGCAATTTTCAGCAGCCTCTACACCATCTCGTCTGCAAACTTCACCTTGAAGCCTAACACGGTGGCAAATATCATTTCGATATCCTTGCAGAAGGAGTAGTGTCTGTAATAATAGCAGTTGAGGCGCACCTTGTCGGGATAGATAATGGTGTCGTTGTATTCGGTGGCAATCTCCTGCATGGGGCGCGTGTCACCCTCGGCCTGGCACTTGGCCACGTAGGCCGAAATCATTTCGTCCTCCAACCGGTATTTCAACGTGGCTGGCCCCGTAATGCCCGGACGCAACTTTAGCACATCTCTGTCAGCACCTTGCAGCTTGTCGGCGTACCCGGGTACATCGGGCCTTGGGCCGACGAACGACATGTTGCCAATGAGCACGTCCCACAGTTCGGGCAGTTCGTCAATTTTGTAGTGGCGCAATTTGGCCCCGAATGGAGTGATGCGGCTGTCGCCGGCCACGCTGACTGATGAGCCGTTGTGGTTGACCGTCATGGAACGGAACTTGTGGCAAGTGAACAGCCGTCCGTTCTTGCCCACACGTTTTTGGCAAAAGAATGCCGGTCCGCCCGGCATCTTTATGCGTATAAGGATTGCCACGATGGGGAACACCCACCAAATTAAAAGCAGCCCCACCAATGAGGCTGCTATGTCGAAGAGTCGTTTTATAAACATAAGGTTCAGTCTAAATCCTTGTCAAACAAATAGCCCCACACACGACGTGTACAGAACAGGAGTGAATTGGTGTCTGAAAACAGACGGTATTTCCAGCTGTCGCGCATCATGTTGCGAATCAATGCCACGCGTACTTTGAAGTCTGATGCTTGACGGTCACACCCCGGCTGGCGGTACAGCGTGTCGTCGAGCAAACGGCGGTCGGCATCGTCATTGCTGGGGCAGTCGAATGGTATGTCAACACCACATATGCGCTGTGCAAGCCGGCTCATGGCATAGCCGAATGACAGCAGGCCATACGTTTGGCAAACTTTTTTCCACTCTTGCCAATTAACTGTGCTGCCATGTGCCTTGAGCACCATGGCCCAATCGCAAATATGGCGCAGAATGATGCCCTCTGTCAAAAAATGCTCTTGTGCATGGGCCAGCACAAACACCGCGTCGAAGAAGGGGGAGGTGGCTCTCAGTTCGGTCTCGCCAATGTGTGCGTTATGCCCGTCGTCAATCCAGCTCCGCAACTCCCGCTCAAATCTTTTGGCCTTGCCGCTGCCTTTCACGGGCAACAGGTATTGGTGGTTTTCCACCGTCAGCCCGCGCAACAATATTTTGGAGTGTTTGTAATATCCGCAGTTCACCTTCAGCCCGTTGTGCGCTGCAATGTCGTTGCCTGCACCATAGGCACAAGTGCCGTCCTGCGCCAGCAAAAAGCAGTCCATGTCCGTACAGGGCCTGTGTGCCGGTTGGGGGTACAAGCGGCTCAGCGAAAAGCCTTTCATCACATAGGTGCCTATGCCATTGGCGGCATACAGGGCGGCCAGTTGTTGTGCCATGCGCCATTGCTGCTGCCAGGCCTGTTCTTGTTTGAGCACGCCTCCGATCCACTGCAGTTTAAGTGCCTTGTCAAGTGCCGGCTGCTCCGTCAGCTGCTGCATACCGTCAAGGCAAATGGCTGATACGCCCTGCATTGAGGCCATCTTTAGCACCTCGGACCATGATACACGCGTCGCAATCTGTACTTTGCTGTTGCTTGTACCATGCAAACCAAGTTGTATCAGGCTGATAAGTGTGTCTGTTGTCAAGTGTTCCAAATTTGTTTGATGTTTTTTACAAGCCATTACTTGCTATTCGTTTCACATAGCGCATTTTCTTGTACACGCCGCAAATCAAATTCATGCCCGTCCAAAATATGCTGGCAATGGCATTCAGCCCCATGGCCTCATGCCACAGGCGGTAGTGCCAGCCTATCATCGTGGCATAACCATGAGTGGACACGCTGCCTACACGGCCGCGGCGGTAACGGGCCTGTACCTCTGGCAGTAAATGACAGTCGGCCTTTTGTATCACTTTCAACCACATGGCATAGTCGTTGTTCTTGCGTATGTCGGCTATTTGCAACAGTCCCACCACGCTGACGTTGTACATCACTGTCAAGCACCCCGGCCAGCAAAAACTATACATGCCAAAGCGTGTGACGTGTGCAGGGCCGCTCACACGCACGCCCGTCGGATTTGCCTCATCATTCATTTCCTCATACGCGGTGTACGAAAACGCAAATCCATTCTCCGTCATGAAGCGCAGTTGGTGCTCGAGCTTTTGTGGCAACCAGAGGTCGTCGGAGTCGAGGAATGCTATCCACCGGCCTTGGGCTCTGCGCAAGGCATTGTTGCGGGTGATGGCAGCCCCACTGTTCTGCGTGTTGCACGCATACTTTATGCGGGGGTCTTTCTCCATATAGGGGCGCACTGCCTCGGGGGTGTTGTCGGTGGAGCAGTCGTCCTGTATGAGCAGTTCCCAGTTTGGGTAGCTCTGTGCCTGCACACTCTCTATGGACTCAGCAATGTATGCTGCACACCCCCAAGTGGGCATGATGATTGATACTAAACCGTAGTCTGGCATAATCGTTGACTATATAAAAAAACTGGTATTAAGTGTTTGCTTATCAACTTGCTAAAATCCGTAAGTTGAACCAACAGACAGAAATATATTGGAACGTAAAGGTTGGCTAACGGACTCGTTTATCCGTCAACTGTTTTAGTAATTCACCAACGCATTGACTTTATATCTCATTGCGTGCCATAGCCTCCATACTCAGCACCGCTTTAATTTTAGGGTGGCTAATGATGTTGCGCAGCGGATATAATAATCTTACGAATGCAAGAATTTGCGTGTTGAAATTACTCTGCTTTTATTGCTCTGCAAGGCACTCCTACGGCAGTTGCGAAGTTTGTAAATGCGTAAAATTACCCCCCCCCGATTGGTTAGGGTTTTTAGATTTCGCAAATAATGTCATATAAGCCAATGTCTTTTGAACAATGTTTATAATATGAACAAAGATGGGGTTCGCTACAATTAACTATTTATATTGTTAACTAAAATGTCCATTACATTCTCAGGCAAATATTTTTTTGCCTCATTGGTACAATTCTTTTTGAGATGTAGGATCATCTGCGGAGATTCTGCTATTTTCAAAAGTAGTCTTTTCAAAGCTTCGATATTATCAAATTCGTATCCGTAGCCAGTTAGACCCTCACATACGATTTCGTCAAAATTAGCATATAAGGAGGATACAACTGGAAGTCCTGCTGCATACGCGTCTATTATTGTACCTGGAATGCCTTCAGTGAGATATTTGGTTGGAAATAACAAGAAGAAATAATCTTTTAGTGTTTCCACGCTTTTATCAAATGGCACGACACCTATATACCGCACACTATCACCAAATGTCTTTTGCAAATTAGCAAACCAATCCTTGTCACATTGTTCGACCTTCCCATATATGTCTAATTTGTAGAATTCTTTTCCTAATTTATTGTTGACCCATTGCACAGTTTCAACTGCATCAGCGATGCCTTTAAGCCTCCCAACACGTGAAAATGTACAAATTCGATATGGCATTTGATAATTTGCTGGCATTTCTTCTTTGTTTACGATATGCAGAGGTTTGCAATTCGGCATATATACTACATTCTGATATCCCTCCTTTTGCAAATCCTGAACCATACTGTGTGTTTCAGCATAAATCATATATAGATGCCGTAAACAGTAACGAAGTATGGTCTTATTCTTTATAAAAGTAGGAAGCCAACCGCCTATAACTACATAATGCACTTTCCGCTTCGTAAATGCTAATTGCAAAAAGACTAACAATGGTACAAAAACACGTACTGCATTATGAGCTGGCAGTATTACCACATCATTGCTCCATATAAGAGCTCTGATTGCCATTAGCGGTGCTTTGAATAGTGTATGCCAACCTCCCGTTGTGTCAAAAGATCGTACATTAGACGCCCCTAATTGTTTACACAGTTCGTTCATTATAATGCGAGTCTTCACAGTCTGTCCATCGAGAGTTGCCATTCCTTTGGCATAATTACCTATTACGGCAACTCGTTTGAACTTAGTCTTTTTGTTCCTTGAAAAGAGCTTCATATGCTTTTACAAAAGTAGCTTTCGAGAATAAATTCAATGCACGATGTCGGCTTTCCTCTCCCATTTGTCTCTTTCTGTCAATTGGTAACTTGGCAAATGTCATAATTGTTGAAGCCATATCATATTCATCACATGGGTTGAATAATAACCCATTACTTCCTTCTTTGACAATGCTCGCATTATCGCAGACATTGCTACACAATATAGGCAGACCACATCCCATAGCTTCACATACAACATTTGGGAACCCCTCATAAAGTGAGGGCAAGCAAAATACGTCGGCATCTCTGTAAACGCTAACAATGTCCGTTTCCGGTTTATGCAAGCAAAAAACGCCTTCCAAATGCAGTTCGTGTCTCAATTTGATACACTCGTTATAATAGTTTTTTTCTACCTTAGCTCCATACCAGTCTATGTGCACAGCATAGCCTGAATCTATGACTCTTTTTATAGCGTGCATATAGCAAAATAAATTTTTCTGAGGCATGACACGAGCTACTGTCAAAATCTTTAGCACGGCATTTGAAACTGGAGTGCAGGTAGCAGGAGAAAACAAATCAGTATCAATGAAGTTTGTGATACAATGCACTTTGTTGGCAAGTTTTGGATAATGTTCTGTTATGAAATTCGCTTGTGTGTTTGAGTTTGGTATCACATAATTCGCAGCACGATAAGTGAAGAACTTTATCTTTTCGCGACAGGTCAGTTCCTGAGTTGTGTTTCGCTCGGAAACAATCAAGCAGAATTTATTCCAAATCTTTTTTATTATGCAAGCTATGATGCAAGCTGTATCCAAATACGATATGACCACGTCAGGTCTCGCTTTGCGTATTTCACTGAGCAAAACTGGTATTCGTTTTATTGGGGATTGTGCAGTCGCTACATACTTATATTTTACATGTGCTTTTACCAGATTCGGCAAATAAAAATTTCCAGGATAATAGGTCCACACCTCTACATCATGTCCCCTACTTTTCAGCAATTCTGCAAGTCCTGAAAGCTGACGTTCAGCGCCGCCAGAATTCAAATCTTCTATCAAGCAAACAATCTTCATGCAATACTATAATAAGAGTCTATAATTTGTGTAATAATCCAATATGATTTCACGGTAAAAGAGAACCCCCCAAAGCGTAATTACAACGCACGTTATAAGCAATCGTATACTGAATTCGCGGAATCTTTTTATGCTCATAGGAACAAGAAATACATACGACATTTGAAAATATCTGTTCAAACGTCCTGTAGGGCTAAAACCGAGTCCTACAATAGCTAAGCATACGCTCATGCAGGTCATTAAAAAAAACAATTTCTCATAAGTTCCCATGTCAACAAGATTGCCAGAACGAGAAAACAAGAAGAGGAATAGTACACAGCAAGATAATATCACACCAACATAATTCGCACCCTCTCCTTCTTCATAAGTGCCATACCACCCTTCTGAAAATAATATGCCAAATATTGCGGGCCTTAATGTAAAGACAATCAATAATGCGATAACGCCAAACAATATAGTCTTACGATTCACCCTCAGTCCATATACTACATATAGCAGCAAAAATACGCTTGCAGTGTAATGGAACGATATGGCCACAACCATTATAGCCATGAATTTCCATAGTTCACGCCGTACTATGAATTCTATGCTTAAAAGGCACAAAGCCATGGCTGTATGCTGACGCAACACAAATAAGGACTGGTTGTAATTGATGCAAAGCCATAAAAAAACAGACAAAAATAAATAAGGCGAATGTTTATAAATATTAGAGCAGTACGAGTATACAATCAGGATACTTGTTGTTATCATCAATATAACGTATTTACTCGAGAAGAAAGACAGAATCTTGCAGAAAACGACCCAACCTGGTTCCATCTTAAATCCGACGAAACCTACAGATAAAGAGTACCTCAATGTATTCTCGTCATAGAGATGGTATGATTCAACATATACTGGCAAGTCTGGTACACTAAACGGATCGCAAAAAGCATGAAGTACAAATGTCTGCATAAAGACTGCAAGCATAAAAATCTTTTTGCTATTTCTGTTGCCTTCACGTAGCAATAACAGTGCTTCTACTACCACGAGCAATAGATTTACTACCAATAAATTCATAAAAAACTATTCAAAGGATAATTAAAGAATTGTCACTAACAAAACATGTCAACTAATTATTCTTGCTCCTATCCATAACCTTCGCTAAAATGCGTTCCCATCGGTCCATTGTCTTATCCAATGAGTAATATTGCGAGCGTTTAACGGCATTCACACTGCATGACTTCATGTATTCTGGATTTGAAAGATAATGATCAAGCGCTTTTCTTATAGCCTCTACGCTATTATTAGGACATACAATGCCTTGTGTGTTGTTCTCTATAATCTCACGTTGGCGACCTCCAAAGTCGCACGCTATGCAAGCACACCCCTGGCTCATGGCTTCGGTTAGCACCATGCCAAAACCCTCATGACGGCTACTTAGTACGAAGATGGAGGCACGACGGTACAACATCTGCATATCATCACAAAAGCCTAAGAAATCTACCTGTTTTTTTATATTGTATTTTTCTACAAGACTTTTCAAGTAGGCTTCTGATTTGTGAGTCCCTGTACCTGCTATTTGCAGTCTCCATTCGGGATATTTATGAGCAGTCATACCCCATGCTTCGAGTAGGAGGTCAAAGCCTTTTACATGCCATACATCTAATCGGCCTGCTGCTAAAATAATTTTTTCTTTTGCTGGTATCTCATTAACGGGAGCGAAGGTCAGAGGATTGGGAAGGACAAACATATTCTCTTTTGGTACTCCAGCTACAAGTGTATCTGCCTTTGTTAAAACTGTGACTGCGTCAAATAGTTTGTTTGTCACAAATTTCATCTTCACAGCATTGGGACAGTTTTCTCTCAGGTCTGGCCTGTCATAAGCATTGTGCTCTGTATTTATGATTTTGCAACCTATATCCCGTGTGCACTTATAAGCTCTGTATGCATAGTCTCCCAACACACCGATACACACGTCTGGTTTTATTTCATGAAGTATTTTGCTTAAGTGCCAATTATAAAAGGCCTTAGCTATTCCAAGCCGATATGCAACAGCAATGGCAAATTTGTTCTTTACGGGCAGAACAATGTGTAATAGTTTTACGTTATCTGGCAGTTCGTACGTCTGCTGTTGCTTTCCTTTCGTATTTGTTATTACAACCACTTCATGATGTCTTTCGACAAATCCTTTAGCCCATAGTGAGGCGACTCTTTCTGCCCCACCGCCGGTTAAACGATATACCATTATGACAATCTTCATCGTTTGCAGATTTTTGTGTATGCTTTCACAAGCAGTGGCTTAATGTAATATTGATACTGTAAAAAGCACATTTCGTCAATTCTTTGCAGATAACGTCTGCCCTCTTTCATTTGCGCAAATTCGTCAAAGGTTACAATTTTCTCGCGGTGATTTTCTAACAAATCTGCAAGTGCGTCATATTGCGCTGCCTTTTCAGGCCTTACCCATTCGTGTGCGTGAAATACCGCCGTATAGTGTGCCGCTTGTCTTATTACAGGGCAGCCGCCAGAACGACAAGGCAAACATTTTATTCCGTGCCATATATACGGTCTACAACTTTTTCCATCGGATATGTATTTGAATCCAGCGATTTGCAGTGCCTTAAGGGTATTTTCGTCATACGAATGTGCTGGAGCAAAAAAAATGTCTGTCTCTATTCCGTGAGAGGCAAGCATGGACTTTCCTTTTTTAATCTTTTCTATCTGTACATCTAGCGGATGCCCAGCGAATTCCGAACCGATACGATTCGTTACAAGTCCCCTGTGTGGACTGTCAAACACGTGTCTACACCCATGCATGGCTATTGTATAGCCTTTAGATCGTAAATCTTTTACAAATGTCCAAAAATCCTCATGGAATTCTTCTATTTCCAAATCGGGGTCATTGCAATCCGGAATGACACCAATCAATGGCTTTACATTGTATTGGTCGAGCAAATCCGTTGCACGCTTAAATTGAGCAAAGTCCATTGTCGGACAAATGTCATCGAAACGAACTAAGATTTTTGTTTTATACATAATACTCGCTAAGAATTTTATAAAAGTCATAATCCTCAAAATATATAGGTGAGAATAGAATTCCCGAGGAACTTATATATCTTGCAGAATTGGTATATTGCTTATTTTTTTTATAAAATGCTTTATCATCCGGACGAATTCTAACGCTAGAAACATAAGCCCTGGTTTGATATCTTTCTTGTTAATAATAAAGAATGCATCTGTCATGAACAAACTCTTTATCCATTTTGATATTGACAAATGTCCTGTGGTAACTTGTTTATAATCTGTTTCCTCAGACATAAAGTAGAACGGTTTTTCTAAATGTAATGAATGGCTATTATCCGCAATACCACAACAATAACGATACCAAATTAGAGGCAAGTTAAGTCCTGCTCCTGTTGACATATAGCCATTACCATCATTTCGCATATTTATCTCTAAGAAATAGCAGGTATTCCCTTTTACTACAAATTCTATACTAAATAGGCCTTCATAACCTATCATATGAACAAATTTCTTGATTCCATCGATATTAAAAATAGGATATTCATTAAGGGCGTCAATTCTCGCAAATGAAGAAGAGCCTTTCTTTATAGGATACTCACGAAGCTTTTTAATTACTCCTGGATAAAATATACTATTTCCTGTTTTCAACGAAAGGCCAAGCATATTCAATTCATAGTCCTTATCAATAAATTCTTGAAGAATATAATCAACGCCATCATGCATATTCTCCAACAGTTCTTTTTGGTTATAAGAAACTTTAATATCAGTTTTTACGCCACCTAAACTATTACTGGGCTTTACAAGTATTGGATAATGCAAATTAGCTTTTTCTATTTCATTCCTTTTTAGATGCCATGTCTTTATTGTTGTCAATCCACATTTTTCCGCCAAAGGAAACATAGACTCTTTATTCATGAAATAATTAATCCTTCCTTGCTTTCCATCTGCATTGAATATAAAAAACTTTTCTTTCAACAGATTATACGCATTGTCCAGTAAAGATATAGAATTATCACTTCCACAGTACACAACAGGCTTTTCTTCCTCATCAGAATAAGTTGTAAGAAGATAGTCCACTAAATTCTCGCCATCAGATAATATGTGTGCTTTTTTGATATACTTGGAAGCGAAGAGCCAATTTACTCTAATATGGCTTGGTTCTAATATGACGTCTGATTTTAGTCCAGTCTCACCTAAGCTACGGATTAAACCGTACGTATTGTGGTGGAATCCACCAATAATAATCACTTTATTCATTTAATTTTCTTTTTAATACTGACCAAATTTTTCTTCTATAAGCAGGAAACACCATACTATTTATTATTGACAGAAATATTGTATTTAAGCTAACTGTAATAAAGACCTTGGCTAACGGATTATGTATAGAACTTGATAAATACTCTGATACTGACAATGCGAATAACAATATTGCGCAACCTTTTATAATGCAAAAAAGGTATTTATGTATAGGAAAATTCGTCACCAGACATTTTTGTATTATCATATTTATAGCAGTCTGAATAAACAAACATATTACCATTGCAATATATGCATATCGTGCGTCGAAGTTCAAAATAAAAAAGACATAAGTAAGCAACAAGCAAAACAGATTAAGTCCTCCAATAGTAAAACTCATCTTTTTTATATTTCCTGTTGCATGGATACAATCCTGCAAAATTTGTGTTGCAATAGAAAAGATATTATATATAAGCAGCAATCTACAAAAGTCCACAGCGTAAGCAGGTACATTGTTTAGCCACAGATGCATCACGTATTCCAAATTAATGTATAATGGAACAAAAACCAAAGAAAGCAAGAAAAATAATATGTCACACTCTGTACACATCAATTTACCCATTCGCTCTATATTCCCCACAGAATATTCCTTAATTATTTGAGGTTTGAATGCTTGAAGTACATTAACCATAAATGTGGATATAATACCGCTTGCTTGAGTTGCTACACCACTTGCAGCATTTAAGGCAACACCAAAAAATCTATTTATCAACACATTTATTCCTTGCTGCTTTATGGCATACGTACCACTACCAAACAAATCACAAACGGCAAAGCCTAACATTGGCTTTACAATATCTTTGTGATAATGACAACTCACATAAAATTCAGCTATTCTCTTACGACAATATATAATATACATCATAAATATTATAACGGACACCACAAATAGTAAGCCACCATATGCAATCAGTCTGTTTGGAAATAGAACTAAGAGAAATACTATAATACACTTTAGCATTACATTGATGATTTCTATTATAGCAAAAACATCCATTCTTTCATACGAAATAACGCATGCATTATAAGGTACTTGCAATATAGTTATAACCGATGTCAATAGCGAAAACTGATATACCCAATTTGCTGCATCTAATGCAGACATGGGGATGTTCAGTTCGTTATTTATAAACCACAGGCCCAAAGTCTCCCCTACTATAAGAATTATAATTGCTATAAACGTGTGAATTTGTATAGAGGAACTAATTGTTTTTTGTATATGGTCTGCTTTACCTTTTCCTAAACTAAATGATATAAATCTAGAAGTAGCCCCACGCATAGAAGAATTTACAAACATCATTAGTGCCACTATTCCACCAATGATATTATAAACTCCGAAGTCTTCTACACCGAGATACTGCAGTACAAGCCTTGACGTATAAAGATTGACACATACAACAAAGAGCATTCTTATGTATAAATACATGGTGTTCTTTGCTATCCGCCTGTTATTTGACAACTGATTTGACATAATACTTCTTCATTCTTGTCTTTAATTACTTCTTGACAAACATCTCGTCTGCCATTTTCAACAGCGTTTTTCTCTTTTCACGTGCCGATAATCCTTTAGTCTTTACGTTGTACTTTTTGTTACGAGCGTAAAATTCTTCTATCGTACATATCGGCTTTGCAGGATTCCCTGCGACAACGATGCCCGAAGGAACAGATTTGGTTACGACTGAACCCGCTGCTACTAATACATGGTCGCCAATAGTTACTCCAGGCATTATCAATGCTTCTGCCCCGATATAGACATAATCACCTATAACGACTTTTCCAAACGCGTCAAATGTTGGGTCAATATGTCGCACGACCTGTCCGCCGCCATGAGTAAAGATCTTGCAGGTGGTCAGTTGACAATGGCTGCCTATTGTGATTAAGTAGGGTTCCGACGACCAATGGCTTTTACCCATAAGATTGTCCTCACCAATATTTACCCCTATATGCTTTGCCCATCGTTGGGGGGGGTAAATTGAACGTTGAATTCTTGATACGATTCTACTAATAATACTCATGATAATTACTTTTTATGGTTCTTAATTAAAATAGGAACTAAGAAATTACCTTCTTTTCCCTATTAAAATGGGGAACTTGTTTATTGCCAATATGCATAATGGCATATGTTCAAGAAATACTAATATGGCTGCAATCAATCCCATATATCCGCCATCTGTCGAAACATGTAATAAGCGTTCAAATAATATTTTTGTATATGATATGGCTGTCAGATTGAACGCTATATAAAGCAGTGTACTTTGAGACAATAAAATTACCCCCCCCCATTACAACTTTGCTATTTGCAAATAGTGCATAGATTGCATAACAAAGTTTCAGAAATGCGGCGCTTGCCAATATACCTGTGGCATAGAACATCAACAAACTTTTTCCAACCAAACAGGTGTTCATATCCACCCGACCATTTGCCTTGACCATATATACACAAAGTGCTGTGATAAGGAAAAATAGTGCTATTGAAACGACATCTATCTTTTGCACATAGACTATAATTTTGTCTTTTAGTATATACCCTACGCTGATAAATGGTATGGCCAATAAAGTAGAATCAAATGGTATCAATAAATCAATATTGCACGTTTGCAATAATATAGTTGCAAGAATGGCACACATAGACAATGCCATCATGGCAACAGTCTGGTTCGCCCTATGGAACATTGCCAAAATTAGTTTGGCTAAAAATAAGGCGTATATGAACCAGCATGGAGTTGATATTGGAACGAGTCCATTGCTTTCATAGCCAAGTCCCAATAATACTGCCCCCCAATTGCTTGCGACACTGTTTATGCTCAAACTCCCTTTGAGGGCTGAGAACGTTAGTTGTGGCAAGTAACACAGAAAATTTAACAGGAAATAAGGCAGCATCAAACATTTCCAATTCTTTATTATAGTGTCGCGCAGCGGAGCAGGTTTATACAGCATCCCCGACACAATAAAAAACATTGGCATATGAAATGAAAATATGTAAGGCGTCAATTGGTCACCACATAGTCCGCCATGTCCATATATTACAAGAAAAATGCCCAACACTTTGGCATAATCAAGCCAGTATATACGGTGGGAATGAATATTGTTCGCCATCTATATTGCTTCTGTATTTCCATAATACCCCGCATACCACACTGCAAACCGTCTTAATCCCTCTCTAAGGCTGGTGGAGGGCTTGAAGCCGAAATCCTGTTCCAAGGGGGTGGTGTCGGCGTAGGTTACGGGCACATCGCCAGGCTGCATGGGCACGAGCTCCTTGTGGGCTTCAAAATCGTAATCATTGGAAAGAACTCCTGCGCGTACAAGTTCCTCTTGAAGTATGGTGACAAAGTCGAGCAGGTTTTCGGGGTGGTTGTTGCCAATGTTGTACACCTTGTAAGGGGGTACGGGCAGACCGTCGTCGCCAGTGCGGCGCTCAGGCGCGTGCTGCATGATGCGCACCACACCCTCCACAATGTCGTCTACATAGGTAAAGTCGCGCTTGCAGTGGCCGTAGTTGAATATTTTAATGGTCTCGCCTTTTACCAGTTTGTTGGTAAAACCAAAGTAAGCCATGTCGGGACGGCCTGCAGGGCCATAGACGGTAAAGAAACGCAAGCCCGTGGACGGAATGTTGTAAAGTTTGCTGTAGGCATGCGCCATCAGCTCGTTGCTCTTTTTGGTGGCTGCATACAGGCTTACCGGGTTGTCCACCTTGTCGTCGGTGGAGTAAGGCACCTTTTTGTTGCTGCCATACACCGATGATGATGAGGCATAAACAAGGTGTTCCACCTCGTGGTGGCGGCAGGCTTCGAGTATGTTGTAAAAACCGATAAGGTTGCTTTCGATGTAGGCATCGGGGTTGGTGATGCTGTAGCGTACGCCAGCCTGTGCGGCAAGGTTTACCACCACCGAGATGTGATGCTCGGCAAACACCTTTTCTACAGCCTTTTTGTCGGCTATCGAGGCGTGTACAAAGGTCCAGTCGCGGTTAAGCGCCTCAATCTCTTTCAGTCGCTCATGCTTGATGCGCACATCATAGTAATCTGTTATGCTGTCAATGCCAATCACCTTGATGCGTTGCACATCGTGAAACAGACGCTTCACCAAATTGCTGCCAATAAAGCCTGCTGCACCCGTTACGAGCACGGTTGTACCCTCGAGGGCTATGTTATATTTTACCATAGGGCTTAGTCTCTTCTGAAAATGTCGCGTGTGTACACCTTGTCTTCAACATCGTCGAGGCAACTGTCGTAGCGGTTGGCTATGATGGCGTGGCTCTGCGCCTTGAAGGCTGCCAGGTCGTTGAC
>ERZ856578.4234-NODE-4234-length-19760-cov-4.039323_pt1 | contig 19760 bp, 18 predicted proteins | sample MGYA00514384_ERZ856578 | MGnify/ENA primary metagenome ERZ856578 (study PRJEB29103, sample SAMN06111958) | human gut metagenome | biome: human gut; feature: ankylosing spondylitis patient; material: healthy_person | host: Homo sapiens | place: China:Hangzhou... | reverse complement strand
GCGGGGAATGTTGCGGTATGCTCGGTGACTGACACCGGTTGCGGTGTCCGCGCATAAAGAACGCAGTCCTTCTAAAAAGGACATCGACTGCGCGGCCACTTCCTTTTGTCCGAGTTTCAGCTCGTAGCGACAAAAGGAAGCAAAAACACCGCCGGGGTTCCCCCGGACTCCCAGAGAATGTACCGATTTTCATGAAGAGAAAATCGGCGGGTACGGAATCTCCTAAACCGACGCCCATACAACAAGGGGGCCCGAGGCCCCCGGGTGTCTGGGTGGTCATCATTTTATGGGCTTAAAAACCGAGTGACACACAAAAACGGCCTCAACATTCGTGTTCAGGCCGTTTTTGCATCGCAAAATACAAGCAAGAGGGGTTCCCGCCGGCGCTGCGGCTACCGCCGGACCGGCACCCACACCAGCATGTCGCTCTCGCCCCGGTTGGCAAAGGCAAAGTAGGGGATATACGTCAGTTCGAGCGGCTGTAAGTTTTCCCTTAGCGGGCGGTACGGACAGCCGGGCTCCGGCCGGGGCCGCCTCCAGCCCGCAGCCCTGACCACCGGCAGCGGCATGCCTGGGAGCTCCTCTGTACGGGCCTTGAGCCAACCGTCCACCAGCAGATCATGGACCGCCCCTTCGTGATCCGCCCCCTCCACGCAATATACCACAGGGCCCCGCTGCAAGGCAGCCCGTCCGGCGTCGGCATGGATCCGGGGATCGGCCTCCAGCAGCACGGGGGACATATCCAGCTCCAGCTCCAGCGTAACCATGTCGCCGAGGCAGTTCACGGCCACATATCCTTTTTCCGGGGCGGCCTGTACCGGCTGACCGCCGCACAGCAGGGTATACCGCCGGCACCATCCGGGGATGCGCAGGGCGGCTTTCATGCCACGGGCCCCCTCGATGGTGAGGCGGATGTGTCCGTCAGCCGGATACCGGGTCTCCTGGCGGAGGGTCACGGCCTGATTCCCGATCTGCCAGCGGGCAGTGCCGGACATGTACTGGTGGATGAAGACCGTGTGGTCGTCGTAGGTGGCCAGATATTCCCCGACGGAGGCGATGAGGCGGGTGACGTTGGGAGGGCAGCAGGAGCATTCGAAAACCTCGACCCGCTGAGGAATGGGCAGGACCTCCCCTCCCTTGATCGAGGTATCGCGGCCATAGCGGTCCAGATCGATCTCCAGGGGATTCTCGTAAAAGAAGCTTCTTCCGTCCAGCGAGAGGCCGGATAGAAAGCCGTTGTAAAGCGCCCGCTCCACCACGTCGGCGTAGCGGCCGTCGATATCCAGGAGGAGCATCCGCTGGGCGAACAGGATCAGAGAGATCGCCGCGCAGGTCTCCGTGTAGGCCGTTGCGTTCGGAAGATCGAAATCCTTGGTGAACGCCTCGCCTGTCCGGGAGGAGCCCATCCCGCCGGTGATATACATCCGCCGTTCGGTGATGTTTTCGAACAGAGACTGACAGGCGGTGCGCAATTCCGGGTCCCCGGTCTCATACGCCACGTCCGCCATCGCGCTGTACAGGTATCCGGCCCGCACCGCGTGCCCTTCGGCGGTGAATTGGCGGCGGACAGGCAGATGGCTTTGGGTATAGCGGGGGTTTTCCCACTCTCCCATGCAGGCCGGATCCTTGTCGTTGTTTCCCCGCTGGTCCAGGAACCAGCGGGCAAGGCGGAGATAACGCTCCTCACCGGTGCAGCGGTACAGCTTGACCAGCGCCAGCTCGATTTCCTCATGGCCCGGCGTGGCGAAGGGAGGAGCCTGTTCCTCCATGAAAACACGGGCAATGCAGTCCGCATACCGGCACATGGCCCGGAGAAACCGGTCCCGGCCGGTGGCGTTCTGATATGCTACGGCGGCCTCGATCAGATGGCCCGCACAGTAAAGTTCATGGGCAAACCGCTGCCGAAACCGGTTTTCCGGTTCCACGACAGTAAAATAGACATTGAAATAGCCGTCCTCCTGCTGATGGGCCACGATGAGCCCGACCAACTCCTCCATCCGTTCCTCCAGCCAGGGATCCGGATGCATTTGCAGGATATAGGCGGCGGATTCCATCCATTTGGCCACGTCGGAATCGTAAAAAATGTGGGGTTTGTGGGGCATCCCCTCTTTCCAGTCAAAGCGGAAGGAGGCGAAACGGCCAGTTTCTTCAAAGCGTTTCCAGACGTTGCGGATGGTTACGTTGCGGTTGAGTTCCTGCCTATCATGCCAAAATCCGTTATCCAGCTCCACGGCGGAGAAGGGGAGGTTCCGGTTCGGTTTCACAGAGACATCTCTCCTTTTCAAAGATTTGCAATATCCCGCGTCTTCTGGTAATATCTTAGCAAGACCCGCACCGGCTTCACAAGGATAAAAAAGAGGAATTGAGGGAGAAAATCCGACATGATCCAGCTTTCGAGCGATCCCGCGGTGAGCGTGTCCTATCTGTACAGCGGCCTGTTTGAGACGCAGGAGGAGTGGAGCCATCCCCATCGCGTCATCGACAGCTATGAAATCCTGTATGTGGTGGCCGGCGAGGTGTACCTGGAGGAAGAAGGGGAACGCTTTTCCCTCAAGGCAGGGGACGTGTATCTCCTCCGGCCGGACTGCCGCCATGGGGGATACCGCATCAGCCGGGGAAAGACCTCGTTTTATTGGGTCCATTTCGTCACAGACGGCTGGCCGGGGTTGGAAACCGGCTTGCTGTCGGTGCCGGATTCCTATCGTTTTTCGCTGCTGCTCAAGCAGCTTCTTCACATTGCCAACACACCCGGCTATCCCGCCTACGCCCCCGACGCCGCCCTGGGGCTTCTGCTTGCCGAGCTGACGGCCGCCGGCAGGGATGGGGAGAGCGGCGGGGGACCACTGGTCTCGAAAATCGCGGAGTGGGTCCGGATCCACAGCCGGGAGAAGCTGACGGTGGGAGGGGTAGCCGCCCGGTTCGGCTATCATCCCGATTATCTGTGTGTCCTCTTCCGGAAATCCCTGGGGATGTCTTTAAAGGCCTATATCGGCGGTGAGCGGGTCAAATTCGCCCAAAGCCTGCTTCTGACCACCGATAAGCCGATCAAGGAGCTGGCCGAAGAACTGGGGTGGGAGAGCGAAAACGCCTTCATCCATTACTTCCGTTATCATACGGGTATGGGGCCGGGGCGCTTCCGGGGCGTCTACCACCACACCCACATGAACGACCGCTGAACCGGAATGCCCGAACCCGCTGCCGGCCCGTCATGCAGGAAAAAGGGCGGGCGGCGGACGGTCTTTTGAACAAAATGGCCGTTTCGGCCCGTTCTTTCGGCACGAATCGCCTGTTTTTGGTGTTTCTTTTTACCAAAATTGCAAAAAGGCCTTGAAAACCAGGTGCTCCATCGCGTATAATAAAACAGTCCGATCCGAAATGGATATCCTGCGCGGCGGACGGCCGCGTATCCTACATAGGAGGGAATTGTATGAAAAAATCGCGTGTTCTTTCGATGGTACTGGCGGCCGCCCTGCTCACCGTTCCGCTGGCGGGCTGCGGCAATACACCCGGCGGCAGCGGCGACGAGATCGTGATCGGCGGCCTGGCGCCCCTGACCGGCAGTGTGGCCCAGTATGGTGTGGCGGTGGACAATGCCGTGAAAATGGCGGTCGACGACATCAATGACAAGGGCGGCCTCTTGGGTAAACGGATCAAGTATATATCGTATGATGAGAAGGGCGATCCCACCGAGGCGACCAATGCCTATACCCGCCTGGTGGATCAGGACAAGATCGTGGCCCTGATCGGCGACGTGACCTCCGCCCCCTGCGAGGCGGTGGCCCAGCAGGCCGCCCGGGACAAATTGCCCATGATCACCCCTTCGGGCACCTCCGAGGCCATCACCACCTACGGCGAAAACGTGTTCCGCGCCTGCTTCATCGACCCGTATCAGGGCCAGCTCATGGCCTCCTATGCGTCCAAGAAGCTGAACGCCAAGACCGCCGCTATCCTCTTTGATAACGGCGACCCCTATTCCTCCGGTATCGCGGACGCTTTTGAAGCGGCCGCCAAAGCATTGGGCATGACCATCACCAATAAAGAGGGCTATGCCTCCAAGAGCACTGACTTCAACTCCCAGCTGACCAAGATCAAGGCCGGCAATCCCGATGTGCTGCTCCTGCCGGTGTATTACAACGACGTGGTGCTCATCGCCAAACAGGCCAAGGATCAGGGCCTGACCGCCACCCTGCTGGGTGCCGACGGCTGGGACGGTGTCGCCGCCCAGTTGGACGCCGCCAGCGCCGACGTGGTTAAGAATGCCTATTTCTGCAGCCAGTATTCCGCTTCGAGCAGCGATCCGGCCCTGCAGAATTTCCTGAAGACCTATAAAGAGAAATACAACGAGGAGCCCAACATGTTTGCTGTCCTGGGCTATGATGCCATGCAGATCATGGCCGCCGCTATCGAAAAGGCCGGCACCACCAACAGCGCTGCCGTCATCAAGGCGCTAAGGGAAACCAACTACAAGGGCCTGACCGGCACCACCACCTTTGACGACAAGCGCAATCCGGTCCGCGAGGCGATCATCACCTCTTTTGACGGGCTGAACTATAAAGTGGTGGAAAGCTACTCCATGAGCTGAGGCAAAGGCATTATACGGTTCAAAAAGAGGGTGGCAACACACCCTCTTTTTGGATTGTCAGACCGGATTTCATAAAGGTTGGAAGGTGCGGCAATGGATTTTATCACGCAGACACTCAACGGGCTGGGGCTGGGGAGTATCTATGCCCTGGTGGCTCTGGGATACAGCATGGTGTACGGCATCGTGCAGCTGATCAACTTTGCCCATGGCGACATCATCATGGTGGGCGGCTATGTGCTCTATCTGGTCCTGGTCAATCTGGGACTGCCGCTGTGGCTGGCCATTGCCGCGGCCATTTTGGCCTGCGCCGTGGCGGGGGTGGTGATCCAGCGGGTGGCTTATCACCGCCTGCTGGTCCACAACGCGGCGCGCATCTCCCTGCTGATCACGGCCCTGGGGGTCAGCATCTTCCTCCAAAACCTGTTTATGATCCTGTTTTCGTCCAATCCGATTTCGGTCCCCACCCTGATCGATTTCGGAACCCTGCACTGGGGCGACCTGGCGCTGCCCTCCAAGACCATCCTGAACATCGGCGTGTCGGTGGTCATGATGGTGGGGCTGCAGCTGCTGGTCAACAAAACCAAGATCGGAAAGGCCATGCAGGCCACGTCGGAAGACACCGGGGCCGCCAAGCTGATGGGCATCAACACCAACTATGTCGTAGCCTTCACCTTTGCCGTCGGCTCCGCCCTGGCGGCGGTCGGCGCGGTGCTCTACTGCAACACCTATCCCCAGATCCGTCCCGACATGGGCAACCTGCTGGGCCTCAAGGCCTTTGTGGCCGCAGTGCTCGGCGGCATCGGCTCCATCCCGGGCGCCATGCTGGGCGGCTATATCCTGGGCGTGGCGGAGAGCCTGACCATCGGCTATGTCAGCGCCAACCTGAAGGACGCGGTGGTATTCGGTATCCTGATCCTGGTTTTGCTGCTCAAACCCACCGGCCTGATGGGCAAAAACAGAAAGGAGAAGGTGTAAGCCATGGGAGCGCTGAAGAAAAAAACCGGCGTTGCCTATGCTGTGAACGCCGTCCTTGTGGTGATTTTGTTTGTGGTGCTGCTGGTCCTGATCGACAGCGGCACGCTCAACCGCTATAACACCACCATCATTACGAATCTGTGCATCAACGTGATTCTGGCGGTGAGCCTGAACCTGGTCACGGGCATCCTGGGCCAGCTGGTGCTCGGACATGCCGGCTTCATGCTGGCGGGGGCCTATGCCGCCGCTCTGTTTACCAAAAACATCGGCCTGCCCCTCAGTATCAGCCTGCCTATCGGCCTTGTGCTGGGCGGCCTGCTGGCGGCGGTGTTCGGTGTTGTCATCGGCATCCCCGCCCTGCGCCTGCGGGGGGACTATCTGGCGATCATCACCCTGGGCTTCGGTGAGATCATCCGGGTGGTGTCCATCAATCTGAAAATCACCAACGGCGCCATGGGTCTCGGGGGGATCGGCTCCCTTCAGTCTCGGGACAACCCGGCGGGCATGTTCATCTATGCCTTCATCATCGCGGCGCTGCTGATTTTCTTAAGCTTCACTTTCGGGCGTTCCCGCCATGGACGGGCCGTCATCTCCATCCGGGAGGATGAGATCGCCTCGGAGTCCATGGGCATCAATACCACCTATTACAAATTGTTCGCCTTTGTGCTGGCGGCCTTCTTCGCCGGCGTGGCCGGCGGCCTGGCCGCCCATCAGACCGGTATGATCGATCCCTCCAAATACGATTTCAACCGGTCGGTGGAAATCCTGATCATGGTCGTGCTGGGGGGGATGGGTTCCATCACCGGGTCGGTGATTTCCGCCTCGGTGCTGACCCTGCTGCCCGAGATGCTCCGCGACTTCAACCAATACCGGATGCTGGTGTATTCCGTCATCCTGATCCTGGTCATGCTGTTCAAGCCCACCGGCCTGCTGGGACGGTATGAAATCTCCATTCCCGGCCTGGCCCGGAAATGCCTGCACTTTGTCCGGAACCGCCGGTCCGGAAAAGCGCCGAAAGGGGAGGCTTAACCATGACGGTACTCGAAACCAAAGACCTCGGCATCACTTTCGGCGGTCTGAAGGCCCTGGACGACGTGTACATCCGGATCGACGAGAAGGAGATCGTGGGCCTCATCGGCCCGAACGGCGCGGGAAAGACGACGGTGTTCAATCTGCTCACCGGTGTGTATACCCCGACCAAAGGGGCCATCCGCTTTGAGGGGCAGAGCATCATCGGCAAAAAACCCTATCAGATTAACCGCCTGGGGATCGCCCGGACCTTTCAGAATATCCGCCTGTTCAAAAACATGACGGTTCTGGACAATATCAAGGTGGCCATGAACCAGAACATGTCCTACTCGGTGGTGTCGGGAATGTTCCGCCTGCCCTCTTACTGGAAGCAGGAGAAAGCGGTGGGGGGGAAGGCCCGGGAGCTGCTGCGGCTGTTCGACATGGAGGACGTGGGTGAGCAGCAGGCCGGCAATCTGCCGTACGGCCAGCAGCGCAAGCTGGAGATCCTGCGGGCGCTCGCCTCTGAGCCCAAGCTCCTTCTCCTCGACGAGCCTGCGGCGGGGATGAACCCGACCGAAACCAAGGAACTCATGGAGGTCATCCGTGGAATCCGGGACAGGTTCGGGGTCGCCATTCTCCTCATTGAACACGACATGAGCCTGGTTATGGAGGTCTGCGAGCGTCTGTACGTGCTCGACTACGGCACCCTCATCGCCACCGGCACCCCGGATGAGGTGCGGAAGGATGAGAGGGTCATCAAGGCCTATCTCGGCGGCTGAAGGAGGGGATGAAGATATGTTGTTGAAAGTCACCGACCTGAATGTATATTATGGTGCCATCCACGCCCTTAAAGGCCTGTCCTTCGAGGTCGGGGAAGGTGAGATCGTCTCCCTCATCGGTGCTAACGGCGCCGGCAAGACGACGGCCATGCATACGGTGTCCGGCCTGCTCCGCTCCCGGACGGGCTCGGTCGAGTTTATGGATACCAATATCACCAAAACCGAGCCCCACCGGATCGTCAAAATGGGGTTGGCGCAAGTCCCGGAGGGGCGGCGCGTGTTCGCGAGCATGTCGGTGCTGGAAAATCTCGAGATGGGCGCGTATATCCGCACTGCGGCCTCCAAAAAAGGTATAGACGAAGACCTCGAGATGGTGTTTACCCGCTTTCCCCGGCTCAAGGAACGCCGCAAGCAGGTTGCCGGCACTCTATCGGGCGGCGAGCAGCAGATGCTCGCGATCGGCCGGGCGCTGATGTCCCGGCCCCGGATGCTGCTCCTCGACGAGCCGTCGATGGGGCTGTCCCCCATCCTGGTGCAGGAGATCTTCTCCTGTATCACCGAGGTCAACCGGGGCGGCACCACCATCCTTCTGGTGGAACAGAACGCGAAAATGGCCCTGACGGTGTCCGACCGTGCCTATGTCCTCGAGACCGGCTCGGTCGTACTGGAGGGCCGGGCCGCCGATCTGCTGGATAACGAGCAGGTCAAGGAAGCTTATCTGGGTGCCTGAACGATGAAAAGACGGTCCCAAGATGCGCAGGGCGCCGGATCGGCCGCTAACGGGCTTCCTGCCCGCGGCCGGAGGCGGCCTGCATTTTGCAGGGGTGGGGACTTGCGATAGGAAAGGACGATCCGGGGATGGACGAAACGGTGCCGCGCCGGCGGCATTTTGCACAGGGGTTCCGGTATGGGTTGCCGGTGACTCTTGGATATTTGCCGGTATCCTTTGCGTTCGCGGTCGCTGCCGTAGCAAATGGGATTCCCTGGCCGGTGGTGGTGCTGATTTCCATGACCAATTTCACTTCCGCCGGGCAGGCGGCCGGTGCTGACCTGATCCAGGCGTCGGCCCCCCTTCCGGAGATTGGGGTGACGGTCTTCGTCATCAACATCCGGTATATGCTCATGTCCTTATCCTTGTCCCAGAAGCTCGAAGGGATGCCGGTGCTGAAACGGCTGCTGTTGGCGAACGGGGTAACGGATGAGATTTTTTTCCTCGCCATGCAAAAGGACGGTCGGCTTTCCGGCTGGTTTGTCGCCGGGTTGGCGGCGGGCCCTTACGGCGGATGGGTGCTCGGCACCCTGCTCGGGGCACTGGCGGGCGGTGTGTTGCCCGCTGCATTGTCTTCGGCCCTGGGCATTGCCCTGTACGCCATGTTCATCGCCATCGTCGTCCCGCCCTCCCGCCGTTCGAAAGCGGTCGCCGTCACGGCTCTCGTGGCGGTAGGGCTCGCCTGTCTGTTCCGGTATCTGCCGGGGCTGCGTCTCATCCCGTCGGGATGGGCGCTGATCCTGGCGGCGGTCGCCGCGGCGGCGTTTGCGGCGCTCCGCTTCCCGGTGGAAGACTCGCAGGAAGGGGGCGGAACGGATTGAGCCGGACACTGTATTGGGCGGCGGCGGTTCTCGTGATGGCTGTGGTGACCTATCTGCCCAGGGCCCTGCCGCTGACCCTCCTGCGCCGTCCGGTGAAAAGCCGGTTTCTGCGCTCCTTCCTTTACTACATGCCTTTTGCCGTTCTGGGGGCTATGACCTTCCCGGCCATCCTGTACGCGACCGCCACACCCTGGTCGGCTCTGGCCGGCTTCGCGGTGGCGCTGCTGCTCTCCTGGTTTGGGTTATCCTTACTCCCCGTCGCGCTCGCGTCCACCGCCATGGTGTTCGCGGTGGAGTGGGCGATGCGGCTCGGCGGGCTTTTGCCATGAGACAATCGAGAGGGGATTCCGGCTGCGGCCGGAATCCCCTCTGTTTGTATACCGTTATATAATCGCTTCCGTTCTTCCCGAAGGTGAAAATTTCCTCGTAATCGAGGTTATCGGCGTCTTTAGCCTCCGTAAAGCAATCCCGCGACAGTTGATGAGAGGTTTGCTCTGGACACATAGGAATTCCAGGCCAGCGGATTCAGTCCCCCCGGGACTCTTAGGTATTTGGATGGCTAGGAGGGAACGGCCCGTCAAGTGCATGGAATGCAGACAAAGACGGGGAAAAGAGGAAGGTCGATTTATTCAAGATTTCCCGTCAGATGCATGATGACCGACAGGGCGGCCAGAGGAGCCGTCTCGCAGCGCAGGATGCGTTTGCCGAGGGTGGCGGCTTCCGCCCCGTTCCGGAGCAGCCGTGTGACCTCTTCTTTTTCAAAGCCTCCCTCCGGCCCAACCACGATGGAGAGGCGGCGGCAGTCCCGTCCGACCAGCTCACCAAGGGGGCGTCCGCCGCCCTCATAGAAGACCAGGGCGGGTTCCCCGGCCAGCCGCGCGGCAGCTTCTGCGAAGGGCAGGGGCTGGGATACCAGCGGAATCCGCCCCCGCCCGCATTGCCCAGCCGCCTCGGCGGCGATCCGCTGCCACCGCTCCCGTTTCTTCTCCCCTTCGCCCGGCTTTAAGCGGACGATGCTCCGGGCGGTGACGACTGGAACGATTTCCCCTGCCCCGAGCTCTACCGCTTTTTGCAGGATCCAATCCATTTTCTCGCCCTTTGGAAGCCCCTGGTACAGGGTGACGGCCGTATCCGGCTCCAGCGCGGTCGGGGTATGGTACAGGACACGGAACAATACACCCTCCCCCTCGAAGCCGGCGAGCTCACAGAAATAGTCGGTCCCCTCCCCGTCGCACAGGAAAAGGGTCTCTCCCTCCCGCATCCGCAGCGAACGCCGGATGTGGACCGCATCCGGTCCTGTGATCCGTACCTGTCCGCCATCGGCGGGAGGGCGGTCTCCCGCCGGAATGAAAAAACGCGGCATAGGCCGTCACCTCCTGTTTTAAAGTCCGCCCGTATGACGGCAGACCATACAGAGCCAGCCGCCCTGCTCCAGCCGGGTCTCGACGGTAAAACCGCAGGCTGCCAGGGCCGACAGGACATCCCCTTCCCGTGTGTCGATGATACCCGAGACGATATAGGCGCCGCCCGGCTCTAAAAACGGGGGTATGTTCTTCGACAGGGCGATGATCGCATCGGCCACGATATTGGCCGCCACAACGGCATATCGGCCCGACACCTTATCCACCAGATCGCCTTCCAGGACCGTCAGACGGGGTTCGGAAAACCCGTTGAGTTCCCCATTTTCCCTGGCGGTGCGGACTGCCAGGGGATCAATGTCCACCCCGACGGCGGATGACGCCCCCAACAGCAAGGCGGCAATGGACAGGATCCCGCTGCCGCAGCCCACATCTAAAAAGCGCGTCCCCGGCCGGATCTGACTTTCCAATGCTTCCAGCACCAGGCGGGTGGTTTCATGCCCGCCGGTGCCGAACGCCATGCCCGGATCGATGGACAGGGTCTCCCTGCCCGGGAGCGGATCCGCCGTTTCCCACGTGGGACGAATGAGAAGCCGCCGCCCGACCGGCAGGGGCTTGAAATACTGCTTCCAGTTATCCGCCCAATCCTCTTCCCGGACGGTATCCTCTAACAGCTCGAACGGGATACCCTCCGCCGGCAGCCGTTCACGAAGGTACGCCGCCGCCTCGGCGGGCGCCCGGCCCGGCTCTAAATACAGATGGATCCGGGTGCGGGTGCGGTCCCGGGCGAGCAGCTCCTCGTCGATCAGGTCGCTGTGCGCGATCTGGCGCGCGCCCTCCTCCAGATCACGGTAATCCTCGATATACAGCCCGTGAGGCGCCGCCATAGCGGCAATGGCGGCCGCACGGTCGGTGTCGGCGGCAGCGACCGTAACGCACAGTTCGGTCCAGTCCATATGGTTCCTCCTTCCCCGATACGGCGTTCGTTCAGCCGTTGCCCAGATAGGTGTTGATGGCGTCCAGCTCCAATCCCGCCTGCCCTTTCAGGAAAGCCGCCAGCTGCGCGGCGATGGTCCGGCAGCCGCCGGCCTCGTCGCTCTCAATATTCAGCGGCATGACCGGATCGTGTACGCTCAAGCGGAGAAGGAACCATCCATTCCCTTGTCCGGGGCCGAAGGAGACGCGCACTCCCTCCCGGCTGTCATCGGCCAGCGTCCATCCCTGCTCCTCCGCATGGGATTCCAGCGCGGCCAAAATCCGTTCCCCGCAGGCGCGGAAATCCGGTTCGGTGATGGAAAAGCGCAGCTCCACGCTTTCGGCCGGCTCCTGCAGGGCGGCGATGAGGCTGTCGAGGGTCTTGCCTTCCTTCCGCAGCTGGGCCGCCTTGATAATGATCCGGGTGACGAGATAGGCCCCGTCGTCGAGAAAATAGTTGTCGATTAGGGCGGCATGGCCCGACGTTTCAATGGCGAGCGGGGCGTTTACCCCGTCGTTTCCAAGACGGATGGCCTCATTGATGACGTTTTTGTAGCCCCGCTTGAACCGCCAGTGATGCCCGCCCAGCTCCTGCTCGATAAAGGTCTTCAGCCCGGTCGACGTGATTGAGTCGGTCACGATGGTGCCGCCCGGATGATCCTCCAGCGCGATCGCCGCTGCCAGCGCCACCAGGCGGTTGCGGTTGATTTCGCGCCCCTGCGCATCCACACAGCCCGCCCGGTCCACATCGGTATCGAAGATCACACCCAGATCCGCCCCTGCGCGCACGACCGCTGCCGAAACCGAAGCCATCGCCTCTTCGTTTTCCGGATTCGGAATATGGTTGGGGAAACGGCCGTCCGGATCCAGAAACTGGCTGCCGGAAATATCCGCCCCGAGAGGCTCGAGCACCGCGCTGGCATAAAAGCCGCCCGCTCCATTGCCGGCGTCCACCACGATATGAAAGCCCTCCAGCGGCCTCTCCCCATCTCCTACTCCATCCACGATCAAACGGCGCAGGCGGGCGGCGTATCGTGTCATATACGGGGATTCTTCCACCGGGCCGGGCGCTTCTTCCTCAAATCCGGCGGGACGGCGGCCATCCTGGGCATAGGCCAGGATTTCCCCGATGTCGGAGCCTTCCAGCCCACCTGACGGCAGAAAGAATTTAAGCCCGTTGCGGTGCCAGGGATGATGGCTTGCCGTGATCTGCAGCGCAGCGTCGCAGCCCAGATCGACCGTGGTCATAAACATGGCGGGGGTGGATGCCAGGCCGCAGTCCAGCACCCGGATCCCCGACGCCGAGAGTGCTGCCACCGCCGCGTTCCGGATACGGGGTCCCGACAGGCGGCTGTCCCGTCCGACCGAGACAGTCAGCTCCCGGCAAGGCGTTCCGGTTTTGTCCGACAGCCACGCGGCGAATGCCGCGGCGATCCGCCTGACCGTCTCGTCGGTGAGCTGAACGGGCTGTCCCTCGACGCCGTCCATCGCCACACCTCGTATATCGGTTCCGCTTTTGAGCCTTTTCCACTCGTCCCTCAACATGCTGATTCCTCCCACAGGATGCCGACCGGCATCCTTTTCCACATTTTTGAAGTCCCGCTTATTATACCGCACCGGGGCGGATTCTGCAACCGCTTAGGCGGGTATTTTAGGTTGCCCGGCAGAACGCGAAAATAGTAAATATCCGTATTCAGAAAAATTCGTCTTCCCAGTTTCTGCCCCTCATATTTTTCCACTTCCATCAAAGACTAAATAGGACGCGCGGACGCCGTTTCTCCCGGTGCCTGCGCGAGGTGTGTGACGGATGCTGGAAAGGCGTGGTTGGAAAAATGAAGAAAAAGTATATCTGGCTGTTCTCCCTGACGCTGATGGCCATAGCGGGGATTCTGCTCGGCGGGCGCTTTGCAAAGCAACCGCCTGTGGAGGTGACGGCTATCACGCTCCAGCCCCAGCTCGTCGAGCAGACGGTGAGCTGTTCGGGCAAGGTGGAGGCGGCGAAAAGCCAGAACGTGTATCTGGACATGCCCTGCGTGGCGGGGGAGGTTTACGTGCAGGCCGGGCAGGAGGTCAGGCAGGGGGACGTCCTCTTCACGGTCGACGTGGGCGCGACGAAGCAGGTGCTGGCGCAGGCGGGGGGACTGGCCGCGTCTCAGATTACCGACGACCTGATCACAAAAGAGGTGACGGCGACGGCCTCGGGCATTATTTCCACCCTAAATGTCGTTTCGGGTTCGTTGACGGACACCTCCAAGCCCTGTGCCGTCATCGCGTCGAGCGATATGCTGCGGGTGAAGATCGCGGTCCGGGAGCAGGATCTGCAGAAGGTGGCGATCGGCCAGCGGGTGACCATTACGGGATCCGGATTCCGGAAGCCCTCTTACACCGGTGTGCTCACCGAACTGGCCTCCTCCGCCCGGCAGCAGATCGTCGGGACGGTCACCGATACCGTGGTGGATGCGGTGGTCATGTTCGACCAGGACCAGATGGATCCCTCGCTGCGGGTGGGCCTGAACGCCAAGGCGGCGGTCCGGGTCTCCTCCACCCCCGATGCGCTGGTGGTCCCCTATGAATGTGTATTGCAGGATGAGGAGGGGAACGAATATGTGTATGCCTATACGGCCGGCCGGGCTGTCCGGCGGGATATCGTGTCCGGGGAGGAATGGAGCACCGGTTTCCATGTGGTGTCCGGGCTGCAGGCGGGGGATACGGTCATCCTCGATCCCGGGAAGATCGCCCGGGACGGGACGGCCGTCGTCGTCCGGGAGGAGGGCGACGCATGAGGGATGTACTGGTTTGTGCGTTCAAGAGCCTTTCGCGAAAATGGTCCCGTACCCTCCTGACCGTCAGTGGGATCACGGTGGGGGTGGCTATGGTGGCGATCATTTCGATGATCGCCTCCCTGGGACGCGCCGCGGTTAACGCAGAGCTCGACAGCCTCGGCGTAAGCGGGCTGTCGGTGAGTACGGCGGGCGACGGGACGATGCTGTCCGCGCGCGATCTGGAAACCATCCGCGGCCTCTCCGCCGTGGAGACGGCGATGCCCCTTTTAGTGGAATTTTCGGGGAGTACCTTGCGGGACAATACCGACAAATCGCTGATTTGCGGGATCGACGCGGGTGCTACCCAGGCGATTTCCCTGACCCTCAAGCATGGCCGTCTGATCAGCCGGGGAGATGTCAAGGCTCAGGCCCGCGTCTGCGTCGTCGACGAGTCGATTGCGCTTGCAGGCTATAAACGCGGGAATATCGTGGGCAAATCCATCTCCCTGAATTTAGGGGGCGTGGACGAGGACTTTGAAATCGTCGGCGTGACCGAGACAGGGAGCAGCCTGCTCCAAAACCTGACCGAGATGATCCCGGGAATGGTCTATATCCCCTACACCACCATGCAGGCCATGACCGCCCGGGACGGGTTCGACCAGATCGCGGTGCGGGTCAAAGCGGAGGCCGACGTGGATACCGCGGAAATCCGCATCCTGGAATCGCTGGAACGTTCATCCGGAAATGCGGATGGATACCGGACGGATAACCTCGCTGTTCAAAAAGAACGGCTGGGCGGGCTGATGGATCTGGTGACCATGCTGCTGACCGCGATCGGCGGGGTCTCCTTGGTTGTGTCGGGCCTGGGGATCATGACCATTATGCTCGTATCGGTCAATGAACGCACAAAGGAAATCGGCATCAAAAAAGCGATCGGCGCGACCCGAAGGCGGATCCTATCCGAATTTCTGATGGAGGCCGCGGTGATTTCCCTGATCGGCAGCCTGGCCGGATTGACACTGGGAGGCGGGTTGATGGCGGTGGTATCGGCGCTGCTCGGCTGGCCGGTATCCCTGCCGGCGGGCAGCTTCGGCGTGTTGATTTTGGTCGCGGTGGGGATCGGCTGCGTATTCGGTGTATATCCCGCGGTCAAGGCTTCCCGTCTGCGCCCGGTCGAGGCCCTGCGCCGGGAAGGATAACATTTTCCGCCTTTTCTTTTTTGCCAAAGTTTGGTATACTAAGATATCCGTCTATCGACGGAATCCGCAATAGGGGGAATGGACGTGCAGCTCATCAATGAAGTTTTGGCGGAAGGGGTCCGCTGCCTGTCGCTGCCGGATAGCCGCTTCAAAACAAGCCGGCTGACAGTCGCGCTGCTTCTGCCCTTGAAAAAAGAGACCGCGTCGGCCGGCGCACTGCTGCCCTATCTGCTGCGGCGCTCCTGCGCTGCTTATCCGGATTTCACCGCGCTGCAGCGCCGTCTCAACGAGCTGTACGGCGCCTCGATCACGGCAGAGGTCGCCCGGATCGGGGAGGCACAAGCACTGGTTCTGACCGCCGCGGCCATTGACGACCGCTTTGCCCTGGCGGGGGAACCGGTCGCGGAAAGCTGCGCGGCCCTGTTGCGCCAGATGCTGTTTGAGCCGGTTTTGGAAAATGGCTGCTTCCGCGCCTCCGACGTTCGGACGGAGAAGCGCTGCCTGATCGAACGGATGGAAGCCGAAATCAACGACAAACGGTGGTATGCCCGCCGCCGCTGTGAAGAGCTGCTGTGTGAAAACGAAGCGTACGCAGTCGACCGGTATGGTTCCCCGGAAGCCGCGGCCGCCCTGACTCCGGAATCGCTGACCGGGACTTGGCGCCGTGTTTTGGCGGGGGCCAGGGTTCAGCTGATACTGCAGGGTGGCGCCGCGGTGATGCATGCGGCCGGGCCTCTGCGCGAGGCACTGGCCGGTGTGCCTGGACGCAAACCCCTCGATTGCCCGACGGTTACCGCGGCGTCTTACCCGGCCGTGCGGGAGCGGGTGGAGCGGATGGAGGTCCGGGGCTCGAAGCTGGTGTTGGGTTTCCGGGCGGGGACAGCCGAACCGGACGGTGATGTGGCCGCGGCCCGGCTGATGAATGCGCTGCTCGGCGGGACCCCTCATTCCCTGCTTTTCCGGAATGTCCGGGAAAAATTGAGCCTTTGTTATTATTGCGCCTCGTCTTATGACCGCCTCAAGGGGATCCTCCTGGTGGACAGCGGGGTGGACGGGCAGAACGCCGGCCGGGCGAAGGAGGAAATCCTCCGGCAGCTCGACGCCCTCAAAACAGGAGATTTTACCGAAGAGGACCTCGAATCTGCCCGGCGCAGCGCCTGCCAGGCGTTTGGTTCGGTGGGGGACTCACAGGGCGCGCAGGCATCCTGGTATCTGGGGCAATGCCTCCTTCCCGGCGTATCCACGCCGGAGGAAGCGTCGAAGGCCCTGGCAGCCGTAACCAGGGAGCGGGTGGTCGCCGCGGCGGAGCGGGTGACGCTCGAGAGCGTCTATCTGCTCACGCAGGAGCCGGAAGGGGAGGGATCGGACAATGCCTGAATGGACAAAACTGACGAGCGCCCGGGTGGGGGAGCAGTGTTACCGTCTGCGGCATCCGTCAGGGCTTTCGATCTACGTATGGCCAAAACCCGGCTACAAGGCCTGCTACGCGACCTTCGCCGCCCGTTACGGTTCGATCGACACGGCCTTCATGCGCCAGGGGGACGCCGCGCCGACCGTCGTGCCGGCCGGAATCGCCCATTATCTCGAACACAAGCTGTTCGAGAGTGAGGACGGCGACGCCTTTTCCCGTTATGCCAAAACCGGGGCGTCTGCCAACGCCTACACCAGTTTCGACCGTACGGCGTATCTGTTTTCCTGTACCGACCGCTTCGAGGAATCCCTGGAAATCCTGCTCGATTTTGTCCAGTCCCCCTATTTCACCGAGGAGACGGTGAAAAAGGAGCAGGGGATCATCGGGCAGGAGATCCGGATGTGCGAGGACAATCCTGAGAGGCGGGTGCTGTTCAATCTTCTGAGGGGTCTGTATGCGGTGCATCCGGTGCGCCTCGATATCGCGGGAACGGTGGAGTCTATTGCCGAGATCACGCCGGAACTGCTGTACGGATGCTACGAGACCTTCTATAACCTGCACAATATGGTGCTGGCGGTATCCGGTAATGTGACACCAGAGCAGGTGCTGCGGGTGGCCGACCGGATGCTGAGACCCGGCCCGGACCGTCGGGTGGAACGGGCCCCCTTTTCGGAGCCGCGCGAAGCCGTCTCTTCCCGGGTGGAAGACCGGATGCCGGTGGCCGCCCCCCTGTTTTATCTGGGGTATAAGGTGCCGATGCCGTCCGAAAGCGGCGTTCGCTGCTCCACACCGGAGGAAACCGTGTCCGCTGCGGTGCTCGCGGAGCTGCTCGGCGGCCGGTCGAGCGCACTTTACGCGCGGCTGATGGACGAGGGGCTGGTCAACACCTCCTTCGACGTGGATTATTTCGACGGGCCCGGCTTTGCCGCCTGGCTGATCGGCGGAGAGTCGCGGGATCCCGATGCCGTCTGTGAGGCGTTCCGTGCACAGGTGCGCCGTATGGCGGACGGCGGCGTGGCAGAAAAGGACTTTCTCGCCGCGCGCAGCGCTCTGTATGGGAGCCTGGTCGCGCGGCTCGACAGTGTGGAAAATTGCGGCGAAATGCTGGCAAGCGGGCATTTTTATGGGCGCAACCCCTTTGATCTGCTTGACGCGGCCGCCCATCTTGATATACAATCAATCTATCGGCGGCTGCGGGAGGATTTCGACGACGAGGCCAGCACGCTGTCGGTCATCCGTCCGATGGATGGCTGAAAGGGGGAGCTCCCAGCGGCTTCCCATTACATAGGAAAGGATGTCACGCTCCGATGGAACAACATTTCATTGAATTTCCGGGTCTGGGATGGCGGCTCCCGATCTCCCCGGACATCTTCACCATCCCGATCGGCGGCGGGATCACCGTCAAGTGGTACGGGGTCCTCATCGCACTGGGGTTCCTTCTGGCAATGATTTATGGGCTCAAGCGTGCAAAGCCCTTTGGGATCGATCCCGACCGGATGATCGACGTCGTGCTCGTCTCCGCGATTTTCGCCTTTATTGGCGCCCGGCTGTATTACGTCCTGTTCTCTGACGAACGGGCCCAATATTTTGCGGATCCGCTGTCGATTTTCGCGGTTTGGGAAGGCGGGCTCGGGATTTACGGCGGGGTGATCTTCGCGTTCCTGACCGCCCTGTGGATGTGCAGGGTGCGGAAGGTCGACACCCTGCGGATGTTCGACCTCGCGTCTATCGGGTTCCTGATCGGACAGGGAATCGGTCGCTGGGGCAATTTTTTCAACCAGGAGGCCTTCGGCGCCAACACGAGTCTGCCCTGGGGGATGACGGGGGACATCATCCAATCGGGAGCGAACGGGTCAGGCTATATACTGTCTCAGCCGGTCCACCCCACGTTTTTGTACGAGTCCCTGTGGTGTCTGGCGGGGTTCCTGCTGCTCCATATTCTGTCCAAGAGATACTATAAATTCCGGGGACAGATTTTTGCCTCCTACATCATCTGGTACGGGCTGGGCCGGGCCTGGATCGAAGGGCTCCGGACCGACAGCCTGATGCTCGGAACTATGCGGGTGTCGCAGCTCCTCGCGATCCTTTCGGTCATCGGCGGTGTGATCCTGCTTTTTGTCTTCCGGGCCATGGAGCAGCGTTCACCCAAAGATTTGTTCGTCGAGGAGCCGGCGCCCACTGCCCCGCTGGCAGCCGGGGAGGATGGGGATGAAACGGAACAAGCGTCCGATGCGTCGCCCGCTGAGGCTCCCGATGCGGCGGCAGAGGACGCCTCGATGATGGAAGAAGAGGCTGGATCCGATCCGGAAACGGCTGAATCTGAGGATCCCACAAGAGAATCCGCCCCCGAAAGCGATGAGGGGAAAGAGCCATAAAGACAAAAGAACAGGAGACGGTCCTTACGGGGGCCGTCTCCTGCTTTTTCCTGCAAAGTGGGACAAAAAATATCGAACAAATATTCGATTTCCTCTTGCTTTTTGCCGTTCATCCTGATATAATGATGGCGTGGTAAACGTTTGTTCTGCATGGAAATGCTGAAATGCTGAAATGCTGAAATGCTGAAAGGATGAGACGAATGTTGATCAATCTATTTCATGTGGCCCTTCTGGGACTCCTGTTTCTGTATACACTGCGCGGCTCCCGCTGTGCGGCCACCCGGCGGCTGTCCCTGGTTCCGCTGGCCATGTGCGGTATGGAGATTTTTTTGGCCGGGGTTTTGGATACGTTGGCGTTTCCGGTTTTGGGTGTCCTGTTGGTACTGGCCCGTGCGGCGGTGGCGGTGTGCTGCGTCTTGGCGGTGCGGCGTGACGCCGCCCTTGCCCGTGCCAAGAGCGACAAACGCGCCCGGGCCGCGCGCGCCAAACTGCGCGCACTCGAATCGAGGCGCCTGAACAGGGCCGCCGCTTGATTACGCCTCCCATTTCACGTTCCGGTGTCGGGTCTTCGGATCCGGCGCCGGATTTTTAACGACTCGAGATAGAGAAAGCCCCGACAGGGTTTCAAGAGGCCGGTGCAGGCGAAGGCGGGCGTAACCATGACAGATAACCGATTGAGAGCCGATGCAAAGCGCATACGGTTTTCCGCACGAGACTTTTACTTTATCAGTTATGCCTCCCTG
>ERZ856578.4203-NODE-4203-length-19935-cov-23.627673_pt1 | contig 19935 bp, 32 predicted proteins | sample MGYA00514384_ERZ856578 | MGnify/ENA primary metagenome ERZ856578 (study PRJEB29103, sample SAMN06111958) | human gut metagenome | biome: human gut; feature: ankylosing spondylitis patient; material: healthy_person | host: Homo sapiens | place: China:Hangzhou... | reverse complement strand
TAAATCATAGAAAAGGTATTACAAAAATCTAACTACAAAATCATACTCCAGTTAGATTAAGGAGATGTATTCTAACAGTATAATTTAAATAAAAGGAGATTGAGAATTTATGAGCAAAGAAAATGAGATTTTATGGTTAACTTACAAGTTGTTTTGTCATAATAGAGGTTTAGTGGAGGGTAATTTAAAAACATTAGAAGAATTTATGGTTTATAGAAAATATTTTTATAAGGAGGATAATAAATAATGAGAGAAGTTGAAGAAAAAATCTTAAAAGGATTAAAGGGTGATATTAAATCATTAAAGAGAGCAGGACACACTATAGATGATATAATAGAATGTTTAATTATATTCAAAGAATATAGTAACGATAACACAGAAGAGTATAAAAATAAAATAGATGAACTTATAAAGGAGTTATAAAAATGAAAAATCAAATAACAATATTTTATAAAAAATCTAGAGAGAAAGAATTTATATTAAAAAGAGTATTAATACAAGATGACGATGTATACACATTAGTTTCTTATTGGTCAAATGGAAAAGAAGTAAAAGCTTATAAAAGTAATTTAAGATTATCACAAACTCAAGTAAATAAATATTTACTTCAATGTAGAAAAGATAAACATTTTAGTCATATAGAAAATCAATTTGTAATGTGAGGTGTTTTAATGAAGCTTAATCATCATGATTATGAGTTAATAATACTAGGATTATCTTATTTACAATTACATTTACAAAAACAATATGAAAATGAAAAAAACAAAACAAAGAAAGATAAAATATATTATGAGCATATAGAGATAAGTAGATTAAGTGATATAATAACTAAACAATTTATAGGGGGTAAATAATATGTATCATTGTGAGAATTGTGGAAGGGAAATAAGTGATTGGGAATATTACGTTTATGACCATAAATGTGATTATTGTAGATGGGTTGAAAATAATGAAAGTGAGAGTGATGAAAATGAGTAAAACACTTTTTGCTAGTTTAACAAATGAAATACTAAATGATTTAGGGTATAAAATGCTAATAGTTGAATTTAACGACGACTCAATAGCAAATGTAAAATACACAAACGATGGCTCAATAGTAAATAATTTTTTTGTAGCCTATAGATATATGAAACTTGCTAATTTAAGGAATAAAATAATAAGTGAGGTATTTTAATATGAATGATAGAGAATTAAGTTATATATTATTATCTAATAAATGTGGTAAAGTATTAGCAAATGGTAATTTATACCCAAAAGATGTATTTAATATTGCATATGATTATTTATTTAATGGTTGTAAATCAAGACATGATTATGAGTATCTTGTAACATTTTTATTTGAGAATAATTGGGTTAGAGAGGAGTTATTAAAATGATTGATGAAATTACTTATAAAATAGATTTAGCAATAGAGGAAATGAGTGAATTAATACAAGCTTTGAGCAAACACAAAAGATTACTACAAGAAGATAAAACATTAAGAATTGATAAATCAGAAGTAAGAGAAAACATAAAAGAAGAAATTGCTGATGTTAATATAGTTTTAATTGATTTAAAAAATATGTATTTTGAAAACAATTTAGAAATAGTAAAATTTATAAGTAAAAAGATAGAAAGAAGAGATGAATTGCTAAATAAATAATAAATAGGAGGAAATTATTTCCTCCTGTATTTCAATTTAATTACATATAATTTATAAATAGTCATATGGGGGAATGGTTTATGAATTTAAATAGAATAAAGAAAAATATAATAAACAGGGATTGGGAAACTAAATCTAAAAAAACAAATATAAAATATATAAAACAAAAACTTAATCAATTTAATTTACCTATTCCAAAATATCTTAATAATGGAAGATTAACAACAAAGGAAATAAAGAGCAATACTAATAAATTATTAAAAGCTATTGAAAAGCAGTTAGATATAAATAGAAAAACAATAAATGAAACAAGCTATAATAATGTCATGAAAACTCTACAAAAAGCAGCTGAAAAGCATAATAAATTAGTTTATAAGAAGCTTGGATATTTAGTAAATAAATATAATATGAATGAAAACCAATTAAATTATATGATTGGTATGGATGTTAATGTTAAAGGATATAAACATGATGATAAATATACATTTAGCAGAACTAACTCACAATTTCAAATAATTGATTTAGAAAATTTTTATGCTAGTGATATAGAAGGGATTAGGAATAGAATTAAACAAATAAATAAACTAAATGAAAGATTAACTAATAGAAATATAGATAAAGAAGTTAAATATTCATTAGAAGCAAAAGCAAAAATAGAAGAGATATTAAGAGAATATGTACAAGAAGGCTATATGAGTAGTGCAGAAGCGGAAAACATTATTACTATATTTAATAATTTAAATGGTTTACAACAGGAATTTTTTTATAAAATGGTAGTTTCAAGTTTTTCTAAGAAAAAATATATAATAGCTGATGATGAATTAGAAAGTTTTCAAATAAATTTAAAAAATAAATGGAATACATTACTAAATAAAGCAAGTGAATTATAGGAGGGTTATATGGATATTAATAAAGTTTTAGAGAATAGAAAAAATAATTTAAATAAACATATGAAAAAAATTAAAGATATTAAATTTAAAAAGAATGATGTTCTTGTATTTGATATTGAAGCCTGTGCAATTAAAAATCACACAGAAATGTTAACTTATTCTATTGCTTGTATTAGTTGTTATGATGATAATGATGTAATGTACTGGACAAATGATGTTGATGAATTTCTTGACACTTTATTATTAAGTAAAGCTAAAACTATTAAAATTTATGCTCATAATTGCTTATATGATGTAAAACCATTTTTATTAAAATACGTTGAAAAATATGGTAATAATGAATGTAAAGTAAAAACTTATACTAAAAAAGAATATGATAAATATAACAATGAACAAGTTGAAGTAAAATATAGAAGTTATAAACAGGAAGAAATTAAACCTTTTGAATATAAATTAGGAATGAAAGATGGTATATTCTATTCATTAACAATACAATCTGATACAACTAAAATTGAGTTTTTAGATTCATATAAGATAATACCAAATTCATTACAAAAAGCTTGTTCTAGCTTTTTAGGACTTGAATTAAGTAAAGATGGTTTAGATTATAAAAAAGAAAGAAGATTAGAAGATGAATTAACTACCGAAGAATTAAATTATGTATATGATGATGTATTTGCTTTAAAGTATCTTATAAAGTTTTGTTGTATAGATGGATTTGATGTAAATGGAAAACATGTACAATTTACAAAGCTAACTAATTCAGCGCAATCAATGTATGATTATAAATTAACATTATTAGAGGATTATGAAAATAAAACAAACTGTTTTTCTAATTCTGAATTTTATAATTATGTTGAGGAAAGATTAACAGGAACAAATTTTAATTCTACTAAAAATTTTGAAGAAAGATTAAATATATTATTTGAAGCAGTTTACCCTGTTCAATCTTGTTTTATGGATAATTGGGAAAGATTATCATACTATGGAGGTTTATGTACTCCACATTATGAAAATGTTAAGAAGTTTAGTAAATCAAAAAATAAATGTGGTAAGGTGTATGATGTTAATAGCTTATACCCTTCAAGAATGGAAGCAGAACTATTACCATACGGTGAAGGTCATTATTTTAGTAAACCATACGTTAAAATGAATGATGAATATAAAAAAGATTTTCCGCTTTATATTCAAGAATTAACAATACATGATTTAGAAGTAAAAAACGATAAAATGTTTTGGTTACAAGTAAAAGGAAACGAATTTTTTAATGGTAGAGAGATATTAAAAAATAATATAGATAAAAATGGTAATAAAATAGATTTACATTTAAGGTTATGCAATCCATTGCTAGACTTATTATTCGAATGTTATAATGTAAAATCTTATACACTAGGTGGTCACATAGCTTTCAGAGGTAGTTACAAATTATTTGATAATTACTTGAAGTTTTGGAAAGAAGTAAAGCAAACTTCTAAAGGTGCTAAAAGAGAAGTTGCTAAGCTAAGACAAAATGGTCTTTATGGTAAATTTGGAATGAGCGGTGATAATGAAATAACAATTTTTATTAATAATGATGGAATTTTTACTATTGAGCATACTGGTGAAACATATGTAAGTAATGCAATATATTTACCAATGGCAACTTTTATAACCTCATACGCTAAATGTTATTTAGTTAGGGCAATAAATCAAAATTATGATAGATTTATGTATTGTGATACTGATAGCATACATTTATTTGGTAATGAAGTTGCTAACGGTATAGAGGTTGATAGTAAAAAATATGGAGCATGGGATAATGAAATGGATTTTACTGATTTTAAATATTTATCACCAAAGCGTTACGCTGAAAAAGAAATTAAAACAGGTAAATGGACAATTAAATGTTGTGGTCTTACTGATAAGATAATGAAAAATGTAAATGATATAGATATCTTTGACTATTGCGAATATAATAGTAAAGAATTAAAAAAATTAATAAAAGATGAAAAGATTTATAAAATAGATAATGAAGATGATGTTTATTACTATAAAGATAAAGAATGTACAAAAAAGATAAAAGGTTTATTTAAATCCAAAAAATCAAAAATAGTAAAATATGGAACAGATATACAAGAGCAACCATATATGATTACTAAAAATAATTATATTTAAGAGGTGTTAAAATGAGTTTTGAAGAATATTTAAAAACCTATGGTACAGAATACATTGAAGCTATTTGTTATAAATTTTATATATATTATAATATTAAAAGTATAAAAGTTTATGATTTTAATGACTTTGTACAAGATTGCATTACTTATTTGTTTAGTCAATGGGAAAAATGGAATTCTGAGAAAGCTTCAATTAATACATTTATTTATTTAGTAATTAAAAACTATTCCTATAAAATTTTAAGAAATTCAAATGCTAAAAAAAGAGTAGGTTCAAAAAATGAATATAGTCTTGATTATGAAATTGAGGGTAATTCAAATAAAACAATGAAAGCTTGTAATGTTTATAATGAATTAAGTTGTAATTTATATAATAGTGATGATGAATATAAACATTTAGTGGATTATTGTTGTAGTCAAATAAAAAATGATAAACATAAGTTATTATTCAAAATGTATTTAAATGGTTACTCTTATGAAGAAATAGGGAAAGTTATTAATATGAAAACTATTAATGTTAATTCAACTTGTCAAAGAATAAGAAGAAAATTTAAAGAGGGGTATTATAGAGCAATATAAAGGGGGATTGAATATATGAGTAATAATGAATTTGTAATGAAATATTATAAAGATATAAAAAATGCTTGTTATAAATATTATAAAATAACAAATTATTATATAGATTTTGATGACTTTTTTCAAGATGTTTTAACACATATGCTTTCTAATAAGGAATATGATGAAAATTTAAACGTTAAACCATTCACTTTTATTTGTTGCGTTGTTAAAAATTACGCTTTACAAGTAAAACTGAAATTTCAAACTAAAAAAAGACAAATAGAACATGGTAAATTACTTTCAATAGATTATATAAATGATGATGATGGATTTAAAGAAAGCAACTTGGCTATTTATGAAGAAGATAATACAGTTTTTATAACAAATGATATTATTGAAAAAATAAAAGAAAAGTTATCACCTAAACAATTAATATATTTTGATTATATGTTACAAGAATATAAGCCACGTGAAGTTGCAGCAATAACTGGTGATAGTGGAAATAAGGCAATAAAACAATATGTGTTTATAAGGAAAAAAGTAAAAGCATTATTGAATTATTATAATATAATAATAAAATAAATAAGGACAGGCATTGCCTGTCTTATCTTATTCCAAGTAACCTGAATATATCGTACATTGTAGACTTTACAAATTGATTTGAAAATCTAATTTGACCAACTTGAAAAGCCTTAATGCAATTATTGAAAAATGGATAATTAGTTAATTTAGTTTTTAAGAAACTATTTTCAGTATGGTCGCTTTGAGTTAAACTAAAATTTAAAGTTGTTTCTATTATTTTTTCATTACAATAATAGTTACCATTTGTTTTATGTAACCATATTTGTACTTTTTTCTCTTCTAAAGTTATTGAACAAACTGGAATACATTCTTTCAATGGATAAACTTCAATAAATGAATTATTATCTAATAATGATTTGTTATCTATGGCATAATCACTATAATGAGTATCTTTAAATAATATACCAAACTTTGTTAACTTCATTTCTTGTATGAAGTCATCTGATGTACTCATTTCTAATACTAGCTCTCCGTCTTTTGCTAAAGTAAACCTTTCATTTGCTTTAGGTTTTAAATCAAAGTAAGAAAAATAAGGATTAACCATTGAAATATTATTAGCTAATAGAAACACTCTGCAATCATTTCTTTTTCTAATTACTGTACTCATTAATTCTGCAAATATAGTAACTTCACCTTTAATATATTGTTGACTACCTCCACCTATTACAAATTCATCATAGCACATTAGCGTAACGTTAGGAAATGGAACGGATTTAAGATTTAAAGAAGTAGATAAAGCAACAAAGTAACCCATTAGTTTACCGTCACAATAAGCATTTTTACCCTTAACTTGAAATTTATGTGAAGGGTATTTTTCTTGTATATCTGAAAAAAATAATTCTATTTTCTCTTTGGATATATCTGTTTTGTACCTTCTTATATACATAAATTGTTTACCATTTTTAAGATAATTTTTTATAGCCATATCTTTAAATCCATACGTTTTACCAAATCCTCTGTTGGTCATAATAATATTCATTAAAGCGTTATAACTTCTTATTTTATCATAATTATAATATGTCATTTATTCCTCCTTAATTATTGCAAAATAACCTTTACTTTGTAACTCTTTTTGTAATGTTATTGCATTATTTTTATTTTTAAATGCTCCAAGTTGTACTTTATATAATTTATTGCTATTATTAATTGTTTCAGTTGTAGAAGAAATATAAGATTTTCCTGTTATTGCTTTTATTATTGAAGAAGCTATTTTATCAAAATTCATTCTATAAATATCAACATCAGCTTGACTATCACAAAAACATACTTCAATTAATATTGACGGTTTTGATGTGTGTTTTAAAAAGTAAAGATTGGTTCTTTCTTTCCCTCCTCTATTTTTTAGTCCACTAGCTTCTGATATTGATTTACTAACATTATTGGCTATTTCCTTTTGAGAGTAATAACACACTTCTACTCCCATCGGTTTGGTAGTATGTTGATAAGCATTAAAGTGAATACTAACATCAATACCATCTTTAAATCGATTATGCCAATTAACTATATTAGCTAAATTTTGAGAAGATGAAGAAGCAGTATCATGGTATTTATAAACTTCAACTCCAATTGATTTACACATTTCATAAATTCTATCAACTAATTTTCTAGCTTCTGTCACTTCATTTATTATATCACTTGCACCCTGGCAATTTATAGAATGACCACTTGAAATATTTATTTGATTATACATTTTAATACCTCCTATTATATAAGGGGATTAAATCCCCTTTATTATTTATCATTATCTACACAAATTTCGTCTAATTTGTTTTCAATGTATTCTAGTCTTTTATTGTTATTAATTAAATTTTCGTTAACTTTATCCATTACAACTGTAAAGTTATTTATTGTTTCTATATATTTTTCTTCACGTTTTTGATTTTCTTCTCTTTGTGCTTCAATCATCTTATTAATAAAATAAGCACAAGCTATCACACAAATAATTGGAAATCCTAAAGTTGTAATTGCTGATGTAATTTCTTCAATACCCATATATAAAACCTACTTTCTATTAAATATTTGCATGGCCCTCTGCATTAAAAGTCACATCTGTAGTACCTATTTTATAAGTACCATTTTTTAAAAATATACCTTGGTCATCTACATAAAAGTTGTGTCCACTAGTAGAAACCCATTGATTACATTTAATAGAACCATCACTATTAAGTGCATAGGCTTGTTCACTAATAGCATAACACCATCCATCACCCACAGGTAATTGCTTATACCAATCTTTTATAATATACTTTTTATTACCATTACATATAATACCATTTTCTACCATATCCCCTGCACTATCTATATAAACTTTTTTATCAGCATAGTCTAGAAATTTATCACCTAGTTTATTTTCTACCATTGAAGCAGTAACAAATATTCCACCATCAGTTATTAATATACAACCTGATATTGAAGTAACAGGGTCATACTTATATATTTTTGTTAAAGTAGAGGCCTTATAATGTTCTATATTAGTAGAATTTATATAACTATAAAATGCAGTTTTTGCTCTAATTGAATTTATCCATGTTAAATTTATAACATCATTACCACCATGATGACTAATTTGTAAATGGTCTACATTATTTATAGTATTACCATAATTGTTATATGCAACTTGGGAAGGGCAATCACCTTGTAATAGTACCTTTGTACTTCCATTAGTATATAGACACATTAAACTTTCATAATTATAGTCATAAACAGAATAATCAGTATTTGCTGATTTATCAGATAAAGGGTATGGAGCAGTGTTCATTAATTTAATTTTTTCGTTATCATTTATATAAATTGTTGTATCTTCTGTTAATGAATAATATTTAATATTTAATTGTTTAATTCTTGCAACAAAACCATCATAAAGAGATTTTGTGTTCCATCCTATTTCCTTAGCTGATAAAGTCCATGTTATTGGTTTAAAATAAACATTATCAACTATAAAATTATCAAATACCATATTATAACCACCTACATGGTCGCTATGAAAATGAGTAATTATAAAATGATTAATTTTTGTAACACCTAATGCTTTTAATCTATTATATATAGTTCCACTAGAGAAAGTTTCTCCACAATCCACTAATACAATTTCACCGTTCATACATTTAAATAATACACTTAATTCATCAGGAGAACTATTTATATAATGTAATTCAGAACATCTGTTCATACCTTTAATTATATTATCAATTTCTAATTTTTTTGCTTGTAACTCATTATTTACTTTTTCTTGAAATGTATCTACTTTTGTATTCAAATCATTAAAAACATTACCGTTAATAATAGCGTCTAGTGTTCCGTCATCTTTCCAAGCTAGAAGTATACCTATAACTATATCATTTAATCCTTGTCCTTTTAACCAATCTAAATAGTTAAAACTTTCATTTGATTGTGTAATAACCTCGTCCATTTTTTGTGCTAATTTACATATAAGCTCATTTAATGTAAAATCGTTAAAGTCATAAACTGAATTTATAAAACCATGTGCAAATTTATCAATCATTTTTTAAACCTCCTTGGTTAAACATTTCTATTTTGGATTGAATCTTTTAAACTTTCAAGTTCTTTTTTAAATTTGTTCCCCAACACCTCATCAATATACTTAATTTGAGAAATTTTCTTTTCTATTTCCTCTAATTTTCTATAAAGTTCTTTTATAGAACATAAATCATTTTCATTTTGTTCCTTTAAATTTTCTATATCAACTTCATGCTTATTAATATCAATAGACATTTTATCATCCTCCTTTATTTTACTATATAACAAAAAAGTTGTACAAAAAGTACAACTTTACTAAAAAATTTGCATAAATAAGTCGTTACATTCTTCAAAAATCATTAAATCAATATTTAATATTGTTTCTCTCCATTTAGTTAATAATTCTGCTGATGATGTAATACCTATATTACCTTGGCTAGTTAATGTATATTCTTCTTTACTATTTCCATTACTTTCACCACTAGATGTCGAATTACTTGTACCATTATCTTTTTGAGCACTATCCATAAACTTGTCTATTTTTTGACTATTAGCTATTAAACTAGGTGTTAATTGTCCTGCGGTTGAAAGGCTATTACTTGATACATTACTTTCTTGATTAGAATTACTATTTGAAGTTAATTCTCTTACATAACTTTCTTTTAAATCTTTGTTTAACATAAAGTCAATTCCCTTAGTTCTTATTTCTGTTTCATATAGTTGTTTATAATAAGGGAATATATCATTTAGTTTACTCATTAATCTTTGCTTAAACATTCCAATAGTGTCAAAACCAATTTCGTAAAACATAAAATGTTGATAAAACTTTTCTTCAAACCAAGGTTTTAAATCATTATTATAAAGATTATATGGAAAATCAAATAGATTAAAGTTTTCATCTTCATATAAATATCTTAATTCTAAAGTATATTTACTCATCATATTCACCTACTTTATTCATTTCACCAGGTCCATCAGTAATACCAGGGTCTGCATTTTCATAACTATCAGAAAGCTCTGGAAAAGTAAGATTTGACACTCTATTTATATTTTTTTCATGATTATAATTTTGAAGAACTTCAGTTTCATTTAAAGCTTTATTATAATATCTAAAAGAACCAATAGACATAACTGGTATGTCACCTACATTTTTGTAACCAAAATATAAACCATCAGTATAATAAGAATTATTGTTATCATAAGATAATAAAGTTTTAGTATATGATTCTACACCATTAACATAAATTTTACAATTAGCATTTCCATCAATAGAAAAAACTAAATGATTCCATTCTTGAGTTTTCTTTAAGCATCTTATAGCAAGTCTATTATTCATGTCTTTATTCAATAAATAGACAAATGTGTTGCTACCATAATTACCTAAATTAGATTTTATAGAAAAAGGCGTAGGATTATATTTACCTATAGTAAAAATTGATTTCCAATATTTATTATAACTGCCACATTTAAAAACTATTTCTATAGTAGTATTTTTAATTGACTTTTTAATCGTTGTACCTAGTTCACTTTCTCCATTACCATAAAGTAAATACCCATCATTTGTATCAACACAATTAGTACCATAAGTAACAGTACCACTTACAACATTAAATTTTTTACCATTTATACTATCATAAAAACCATCAAAACTATCAGCAGATGTTTTTCCATAAGCATCACAACATATTACTAAATTATCTGTAACATAGCCGACACTTGGTTCTACTGGTGTATCACCTCCACCACTCCAACTACACCATAATTCACTACCTTTATATAGTTTGTTTATTTTTGTATTTCCAATATAAGGTTGTTTCATTTTTATCCCTCCTTTATAAAGTATAATGTATTATTATCCTTCGAAGTAATACTGTCATATTGAGATTGAGTGCCAGTCCATATAATAAAGGAATTTGAAGAACCAGTTACTAAGTTGGACGGAACAGTTGGAATTGTAGGTTTATTACTTAAATCATTATATGAACCCGAAATTGCCACAGTCGAAAGAGTAGGCTTATTTAATATATATGCGTCACTTGATGTATTAGTTTCGTTCCAATTTGATTGAACATTTTTTTCTGCATTACTTGGAGCATGAGTTGATTGACTATGATTATAAGATGTAGTAAGTTGTTGCTCTTGTGTTGTTGTTAATCCCGAACCAGTTCCGCTTAAAGTTGGATAATCAGGTAAAGTTATCAAACCGTTAGATTGTGTATAAGTAGAACCATTAACTCTTATTTGAGTTGTTAAACCATCATTACCTTTATCACCTTTATCACCTTTATTCCCTTTTTCTCCTTTTTCTCCACGTTCTCCTTTATCCCCTTTGTTTCCTTTGTCTCCTTTTAATTCGCTTTTATGTGTTGTAACATAATTACTAACTATATTTTGTACTTGATTTTCAGTTAATCCACCACCACTAACTACAAGATTTTTAATTTTACTTTCTAACATTTTAAAATAGTTTCTATATTCTGATTTTTGTTGTTCATGCTCTTTTTCTATACTTTCAAGTTCTTTTTTAAGTAATTTGTAATTATTAAAATCTAATTTATTTTGGTCATATAATTCATCAATCGCTTGTAAAAACTCTTCATAACTATTCATTCTTATTACCCTCCTTTTCTAGTTCTAACTTTTGATTTTCTTTTGCTTCCTCATTTAAGTTAACAACTTTAACATTCCATCCGAATTTTTTATTTAATTGTTCACATGCTAATTTTCTTTGCCTATACATTAATTCTACATTTCTATCAATAAAATCATTGTTTGAGTTAACTTCATCGACTAGTAATCTTTCTTTCTTTTCAAAGTTGTTGTTAAGACCATGGAATGATAATATTTCTCTTTCCAGTTCGTATTTATATTCGTTTAACTTATCAGCAATATAAGGTGTATTTAAAGTTAATACTTCTACGTTGCCTATTTGGTCTTTAGAACCTAAAATATATGGCTCACCATTTAACACTTTTTGAAACATTGTTTCCATTGTCTTTTTATTATTCGGAGTTGTATTAACAAACCAAGGGAATTTTTGCTGATTTATATTAACTCTAATACAATTTTCTACTTCAAACATACGTTGTGCATAATCAAAAATATATTGCTCATTACCTATTGCTAAATCATTATTTAAAATAAGTTGACATTTATCTTTATCTTCACGCATATATTTAAAAGTTTTTATATAATTGAAACCGCAACTTATTACCTCTGTTGGTACATTATTAACATTCATATATGCTCCATAATTACAAGGAACTGATATAAATCCCATATCTTCATCATTTACTATTAAACATAAACCATAATTAAATAATGAATTTTCTATATGTCTACTTTCAATAGTTTCAGGTAAACCCTCCCATCTAAACATATTAAGTGATAGCATTTTATACTTATTATAAATAAGATTTAATCTATAATTATTTTCAATTATTCTTTTTCTATCATCATGTTTCATTTTTATACCTCCATATTATTGACATTATAATCCAATGGTTCTGCTCCATTATCTATATGCCATATTGTTGTACCTCTGTTAAATATCTCTTTTATTTCTTCCAAATGTATTAATGGAACTTTAGCAGTTGCAATATTGCAACTATTAGTTTTAACAAAGTTATAATATTTTCTACTATTAATATAATTACCTAACTTTCCATATTCATTATATTTATACCCATATCTTTCAAAATACATACTTATTTGAAACTTTGTTTTTGCTTTAGGTTCATATTTTATAATATCTATTTTTTGGTTAGAATTAACAAGATTAAACAATGTATCATTTCCACTTGTTTTAATTGAATTAGGGGTATTTATCATATCTGTTATTTTTGCTTGCGCCATTGTATTTATTTCATATTCAGTTAATTTTGCATTTTCATTTAGTTGATTTTGTGTTAATTGTGATTGCATATTATTTACTTGATTATTAAGTCCATAATTTAAGCCAGTACCAAAAGCACCTTGTAAAGCTCCACCGAAGTTACCCCCAAGTAAATTACCAATAACATTCCAACCACCATTTATTAAACTTACATTATTTTGAGCCCTATTTATATTATATTGTAATGAATTACTTGCTAATCCCTGTTGTAATGTTTTATCATTTTCAAGCATTGCATTAATATTTCCCTGTGTAAAACTTGCCATTGAATTTGATATAAATTGTGAATAAATAGAAGATGTAACAGGTAACATCAATGGATTTGTATTTGACATACCCTCTAAATTACCTCTATCATCACCTTTATATTTGTCTACAAATATATTATATTTACTTTCGGCTGATAAAGGAGTCGTTCTAACTTTTACCCTAATTTTATTATCAAGACTATTAACAAATTGTGGTTTTATAAGCAATGGAGGATTAACATAATCTGTAATTAAATAATAAGTATAAGGGTACATTTCAAGTTTAGGGTCAAACGGATATTCTTGACTAATATAATCATTTTTAGAAGAAAATAAATTAATATTACCAAGCTCCTTTTCTATATTATCAAAACTTTCTATTCTATAACATTTAGGAATACCACCATCGGGAATACCATATTTATCAGAATTAAATGTACACTCTACTACTGAATTAATATCTGCTTCTTCTATAAATGGATTAAAAGTTAAACTTTGTATGGTGTCAACAAACCCTAAATAAGTTGCCGAATTAATTTTATTTCTAGGAATAAGGTAATAATAAAATCCAATTGGTAAATTATAAATTGTACTTGTTTTTCTTTCATCTCCTACGGTTGTAGCCATATTTAATCCTCCTTAATCTCCTAATAAATTTCTAAACATATATTGTTCATTTGGTGTTCTGTCATTTTCCATTATATTAGTTCCTGTTTGTTTTGCTTCAATTACATGAATTGAACCATCATCATTATGTGATAAAAACATTACTACGTGTCCATTATCTCCATATCCTCTTGTAAAAACTAAATCCCCTGGCCTTGCTCCTGCTTTAGTTGTTAATTTACCTTCTTTTATTTGTGTATAAGTTGTTCGTGATATTTTAATACCATTATCATTATATGCCCATTGAATAAGTCCGGAGCAATCTGTACCACTATCTGAGCCTAAAGGTGTGTAATTACCACCGTAAACATATGGTTTTCCTAATAATTTTTTAGCAGAATTTACTATATTTTGTCTGATTGCTGATACATCTGGAGCAGTATAAATATATCTTTCAGGAACATAACCTTTTCCGCCATTTTCTGAAACTGAACCACCACTTAAATTTTGAATAGGCAATTTAGGTCTATAATTATTTAAAAATACATCAGCTTCACGACTTCTTCTATCTCTTAATCCTTCTTCAAATTGTGAGCCAGGCATTATAATTGTAGTTCTCCACACTTCGGCAATACTTTCATCAGTATCACCATTTACGAATTTAGTCCATATAGGTTGGCTAGTTAATTTTCCAGTATTGTAATAGAAGCAACAAAAAGCATCAAAATGACATTGTTTTACTGTACTTAAATCTCTTCCACATTGTTTTATTTTAGTTAATACATAATTAGCATAATTATTGTCAAGACTATTAGAAAATACTATTGAAGCCTGTTCCTCTGTACATTGTGGAGCAAGTTGGTTATAATGTTCAGGGTCATATTCTGAAGTAGTTCCGTAACCTATTGTCATTGTTCCGTCACCTAAATTATAAGCTTTAGAACTAAACCCTTCTACTGATTTTATAAATACAAAACCATCCTCTGATACAAGACCCTTTTTCCATAATGTACCCGAAGAACTTGAACCACCCGAAGAACTTGAACCACCAGTCTTACTAGATAAAGGACTTGAAGATGTTGCAATAAAACTTCCTTTATTACTGTAATCATATAAAGTTGTTCTATTTCTTATTTCATATTCTCCAACTTCTAATCCTTCATCCTCTAACATTAAATGTGTATTAGGTAAATTTGTTCTATCATTCCACCTAGGTAAATGAACCCTATCTATAAAAGATTGATATTTACTAAAGGAAATATCAAAATAATAAGTTTGAAATACATCTAATTTTAAATATAGTTTAGTATTATATTCATTTACATATTCTCTTTCAATTATAAAATAATATTCTATTCTGTTTTCATCATTTACAAAATAGCAATAATTGCAATATAATAATTTATTATCATAATAATTCACGGGAACTATTACTGTTTGTCCTTTCTTTAAATGCTTACATTCTTTCATATAATACAGGCATTTAGAATTAAACCATTGTAGCTGACTTTGTTTATTTTTAAAATTAACTGTATGCTCATGGTTAACATCTAACATATAACAATTACATAAATATACTATATTATCGTCCATTTTTAAAACCTCCATTACTATCATATTTTACTATATAGCAAAAAAGATGTACATTAAGTACATCTTTAATTTTTATGCTAAATAGAATTTAATTGCATTAGCGAAGTGGCAACTTGCTATTATTCCCCATCTATCGAACCATATGTTCGTATATTTAGCTTGAGGATTTCTGAAACTTTCTGACTCGTTTAGTGTTTCATATAATTGAATTGCATCTTTATCTATTAAGTAGAATAAAGCGTCAGTATCTTCTACATATGGCTCAGATGAAGCGTTAGAACCGGTATTAACTTTTTGGAAGTTATCTATGTCTAATACTCTTGTAGGTAATTCAACTTTAGAAATATTAAAAGCATTTGCTAATTGTTCAACATCTAAGAAAGCTGAAATATCAGCAGGCACAAATAAATATAAGTCAGATGGTCTGCTGAAAGTCATTACTCCTTGAGCATTATAATTGTTAGATAAGAATTTTAATTTTTTAACATATGCTTTTACTGTAGTAGTAATTACATTAGCTTTCTCTTTAGGTGTCATAGCAGTATATGCAGATTTACCAATTTTAACTTCTGCACATTTTAGATTAGCCAAAGCGTGTTTAATCATTAAGAATTGGTCAAACTCTGCTCCTGTTAATGGTGCTTGTAATATTCTTGCAGTCATTTCACTTAAACCATTAGCATTTCTAAATGCACCTTTTAATTCTTCATCAGATATAGTTGTTGGATATTGTTGTTGGAAATTTTCAGTATGATATTCAACTTTAACATTAGGTGTTTGTCTACTTAATAAATCTGATGCTAAATTATTTGCATTTGTTTGTCTTGACCTATCCTTACCCTTTACTATATCAATAAAGATACTTTCAATTGATTTACCGTAAGGAAGTTGTCCACGGTTAAACATCTTGTAAGGATTTTCCCATACCTTATTGAAGAATAATTGTTTACTTACTTGATTAGTAAGTACATTAACAAACTCATTTTTTGCAGATGGATAACTTGTAACTGTTTCACCAATTTTTTTAATATTTCCGGCAGTAACTGTTCCTATTCTGTCTTTAAATTCTTGACTTGCGGCATTTGAAAGTGCTTTAACAAATGTAACATTATCTATCGCCATTATATATCACCTCTTAAAAAATTTTATTTATTATATCATCAAAAGTTACTTCATTATCATCTTCTTCATGTTTACCTTGATTAGATTGATTATTGTTAGTAACTTGTTCAAACAATTCATAGTTTTTAATTTTTAATCTTTGTATTTCATCTTCATATTTCTTATTTCCATCTTCATAAGTTTTTATTTTTTCATCTGCTCCATTTTTAGCTATTACTAATTCATCATATTTAGCTTTTAAATCTTCATATTCTTTATTAGCAACTTCTAAATCTTCAAACATTTTATTCCCTCCTTCCACTTGTAAACTTAATTATACTACCAATCATTGACCTGGTTAGTCTATGGTAGTATTATAAGTTTGCAAGTAACCAAAATAATTAACCGTGGTATCAAACACAAAATACTATTGGTACGCTCTTCACGTAGATAACCCAATAAGTATAATTAATTCTATAATTTTGTGTTACCATACATATTATATTATATTCTAAATATAATAAAAAAGAGTACAATAATTGTACTCTTTTATTTTATTACTCATTATTATCTTTATTTAATAATATATCTAATGATACTTTTTGCCTATATAACACTTTTTTTAATTTAACTTGTTCATCTTTGAGTAATTCTATTGATGAAATAATTTTATTTTCTTCTTCTACTAATCTTTCAATATCAACATACTCAGGTTCTTTACAAAGTTTATTTATCATTTTTTGTTTCTTTTTTAAATTTTTCATATCTATTTTATTGGCTTCTAATATATTTTCTATTGTATCAATTAAATTATAAATTTCTTCTTTTAACATATCATTATCACCTATTTTCTATATCCTTTTTTGTTATATTTTTTATTATCTTTCTTTTCTTCAAGTTCTACAAATTTAAGTATTTCTAAATCATTAACTATAATTTGAAAATAGTTTTTCCAGTTTCCCTCATCATCTTGAATTGAATTATAATCAACTTGACCATCTATTAATACTTTAGCACCTTTTAATAAATATTTTTGTAAACTTTCTACTCTATTACCAAATAAAACTACTGGATAAAATTGTGTTTTGGAATTATCTCCATAACCTATTTGTACTGCAATTGTAAATTTACCAACTAAAACATCTTTTTTTGTAACATTAACCTCCATATCCTTTGTTAAATTCCCTGAAATAATTACTTTATTCATAAATATAAACCTCCATTAAATTATAATTATTGTATGTATCGGTGACTTTTTGTCACCATTTATATGAACAGAGAGAGAAAAAATGAAAAATATAATTTAGTTTAACGTCATCACGGACTATGTACTAAGAAGAGAAATTATTCTCTTCTCACAGTTTTGCTTTTAGGCAATAATTCTAAAAACTAATAAGATAAATAAATAAATTAATAAAAGATAGAAGGAAAATTAATAAAGTTAAGAGTTAATTAGTTAATATATAATAAATATTTGTTATATTATATTATACACTTTTTATTAAAGAAAAAAGTACATAAATATTATTTATTTTCAGGTAATTTTTTTGATAATTTATCAATTACACTTTTATATACATTAATTATTTTATAGTAATCATCATAACTAAACATTTTATTTAAATGTGATAAGTCTTGTAATTGTCTTAATTCTTGTACACCTATTGTTTCATAATCAACTGTAATATAATCTTCATTCATAAATACCCAACCTCCTATAATAAATTTCTTATTATTTGTAAATACATACCTATTACAAAAGCTAATGCAGATAACCAACCTATACCAATAATCCAACCAAACCAATAGAATATTTTATAATTAGTAATATAATATAGTAAAATAAAAATAGTTAATAATATCATTCATATCTCTCCTTTTTAATTTTTATATGGAATATTCATAAATTTGCATACTTCTTTAAATCCTAGTTTCTCCATACAATAATTGTATAGTTGTGGATGTGTTTGCTCTAATCTTTGGTATCTATTAGGTTCTTTTTCTAGATGTACCCCAAACCCACAATATATACATCCGGTTCTTTCACATTTAGTTGTAGAATAAACACCATCTTTACAAATAACTTCTCCATAAGCTTTGTTAATATTTAATTTATTATCATATATATATTTTAGTATGTCTTGCTCTTTCCAAAATCCTAAAGGAATTGAAGTTGGTCTTTTACTATTAAAAGCGTTACATCCTGTTTTTAAATAACTTTGTTGTCTTAGTGAGCTTTCTTCTGCGAGAGTACCAATAAATGGAACTCTTCCAGTTTCTTTCTCATACCTTTTAACGGGTTCTTTTTTCATTATAAGACAACATCTATGAGTTACTTTAAATGGTGCGTCAATTAAATAATACCACTTTTTAGACAGTTTAAATCTACCCTGTGCATCACCTTCTAATCTTCTTATTTTCATCTTTTCCGTGCTATTTCTTATATCATCTAAATAATTAGCTTGTTCTTTGCTAACCATAGGATAACCATATTTTTCAATTACTTGCTTAAAACTCATTTTTGGCCTTAATATAGTTACATTATCTATTGTTTTTACAAATTCTTTAGTTTCGGGATATTCTAAACCGGTATCAATAAATACTCCTGGAATATTAGGATTAACTTGTCTAACTAAATCTAATAATACTGTGCTATCTTTTCCACCGGAAAATGAAATATAAACTTTATTCTCTCCAAAATAGTCAATCCATTCTTCTATTCTTCTTTTTGTTTTCATAATTTTAATATCTAATGGTAATGATTGTAACATTAATAATTCTGTTTTATTCATTTTATTTTTCTCCCTATAATAAATTTATTATTATTGGTAAATACATACCTATTACAAAAGCTAATGCAGATAAATAACTAATAATCATAATATATGCTATCCAATAAAATATCTTCCAATTAGTAATATAATATAATAATAAGTCAATTAATAATATTAACATAAAAACCACTCCTTAACCATAATAATGGCCACGTAATTTAATTTTTTTCCAATAATCTATAGAATAAACTCTATCTTTAGTTTCTCTTATTCCATAACAATTATAAATCGCTTTAACTCTAATTTGAGTGTCACTAATTTTTTCTTCACTCAATATTTTTTCTATTTCAATCCTTAATAAATTCATTCAAATCTCTCCTTTTTATTTATTATTTGTTATCTCTTTCTTTAATTAT
>ERZ856578.4200-NODE-4200-length-19945-cov-6.681498_pt1 | contig 19945 bp, 17 predicted proteins | sample MGYA00514384_ERZ856578 | MGnify/ENA primary metagenome ERZ856578 (study PRJEB29103, sample SAMN06111958) | human gut metagenome | biome: human gut; feature: ankylosing spondylitis patient; material: healthy_person | host: Homo sapiens | place: China:Hangzhou... | reverse complement strand
CGGGACACCGCCATGAGCCGCCGCCATTTCGAGGTCCTGCCCGCCGGCGGGCTGGAGGGCCGCACCCGGGCCATGCTGAAGGTGGAGGACGGCTGCGTCAACTTCTGCACCTATTGCATCATCCCCTATGCCCGTGGGCCCATCCGCTCCCTTCCTCTGGAAGAGGCCAAGGCCCAGGCCGCCCAGCTGGCGGCAGAGGGCTATCGGGAGCTGGTGCTCACCGGCATCGAGATCTCCTCCTGGGGCCGGGAACTGAAGGATGGCTCCTCCCTCATCGACCTCATCGAGGCCGTGTGTCAGGCCGCCCCGGCCTGCCGCATCCGACTGGGGTCGCTGGAGCCCCGGACCATCACCGACGAGTTCTGCCGCCGGGCCGCCCAGCTTAACAACCTGTGCCCCCACTTCCACCTGTCCATGCAGAGCGGCTGCGACGCGGTGCTCAAGCGCATGAACCGGAAGTATGACACCGCCCGCTATTACGAGAGCGTCCGGCTCCTGAACCAATATTTTGACCGCCCCGCCGTCACCACCGACCTGATCGTGGGCTTCCCCGGGGAGACGGAGGAGGAGTTTGTCCAGACCCTGGACTTTATCCAGAAATGCGCCTTCTCCTCCATGCACATCTTCCCCTATTCCAAGCGCCCGGGCACCCCGGCGGCCCAGCGCCCCGACCAGATCCTGAATCACGTGAAGGAGGAGCGTGCCCACCGTGCCGCCGCCGTAGCGGGAGCGATGGAACAGCGCTACCTCAGCCGGTGGCTGGGAGAGACAGTCTCCGTCCTGTTCGAGGAGCAGCGGGACGGGGCGTGGCACGGCTACACCACCCGCTATGTCCCCGTCTGCGTGGAGAGCGAGGAAAACCTCCACAACTGCCTGCGGGATGTGCACATTTCCTCGGTGGAAAAGGGCGCGCTCCGGGGCGAGCTGGCATAACTTTTGTTTTTTCTCCACAAACCCAAGAATTTTGTGGAAAAGATGTGGCGCGGCCCCGTCCCCGGTGTTATAATGGGGGCCGTGAAATGACCAAAGAGGGGCGACTGGCCCCGTTTTTTGAGAGGAGCACCTGCCATGAGCGAGGAACTGCACAGCGCAAACCCGGGCAAGCAGCTGGTCCGCACCGTTGACGGCGTGGACTATCAGCGCATTCCCGTGAAGACCCACCTGATCACCAACAAGGACGACTATGCCGACGTGGTGGTGAAATACGCCAAGGACAAGATGCAGGACGGGGACATTCTGTTCTGCTCGGAAAAGTCGGTGGCCTGCACCCAGAACCGGGCCATCCCCATGGAGGACATCAAGCCCCGCAAGCTGGCCGTCACCCTCAGCCGCTATGTGACCAAGACCCCCGCCGGCATCGGCCTGGGCATCCCCGAGACCATGGAGATGGCCCTGCAGGAGTGCGGCACCCCCCGCATCCTGTTCGCCGCCTTTTGTAGCGTAGTGGGCAAGCTGCTGGGCAAGAAGGGCTGGTTCTACACCGTGGCCGGCCCCAAGGCCCGGGGCATCGACGGCCCCACCGAGGGAACCATTCCCCCCTATGACCACTATGTGGTCCTCACCCCCGACGACCCCATGGGCACCTCCAAGCGCCTGGCCCGGGCCCTGGGCCACCCCGTGGCCATTGTGGACATCAACGATTTGGGGGCCAACATCCTGGGCTTCTCCGAGCAGCAGCCCACTCTGGACCAGCTGGCCAAGATCCTGGGGGACAACCCCCTGGGCCAGTCCAGCGAGTGTACCCCCATGGGCATCATCCGCAAGGCGTAAATTCAAGCGCACGCCGGGCCGCCGCAGTGATATTCTGCGGCGGCCTGTTTTTGTCCCCGGCCCGCTTGCACCGGGGATAGTTTTGTGCTATGGTATAGCGAGAAAAATCCGGGAGGTCTTTTTATGAGCCATCACAAATGCCGGGGGCAGATGTCCGAGGCCCTGCTGACGGCGGCATTTTTGTCCCTGTCCGGCGGATTGCAGGACGCCTACACCTACATCGCCCGGGGCGAGGTATTCGCCAACGCCCAGACGGGCAACATCGTCCTGCTCAGCCAGAACCTGTTCACCGGGAACTGGGCCAAGGTCCCCCACTATCTGGTTCCCCTGGTCTTCTTCGCCCTGGGCATCGCCGCCTCTGAGGGGATGCGCTATCGCTTTCAGAAGGGGACGCGCATCCACTGGCGGCAGCTGGTGCTGCTGGAGGAGATCGTCACCCTGTTCGCCGTGGGCCTGATGCCCGCGTCCTTGAATATGCTGGCCAACGCCACCGTCTCCTTCTCCTGTGCCATGCAGGTGCAGGCCTTCCGCAAGGTCAACGGCTATGCCTTTGCCAGCACCATGTGCATCGGCAACCTGCGCAGCGGCATGGACTCCCTGTGCGCCTATGTCCGCACCCGCAACCGGGAGCCCCTGCGCAAGGCCTGGCACTATTTCGCCATCATCCTCTTCTTTGCCCTGGGCGCCGGCCTGGGCGGCTGGGGCATCACCCAGTTCGGCATGCGCACCATCTGGCTCTCCTGCGCCCTGCTGGTCGTCGGCTTCCTGCTCATGTTCCTGAAAGAGGACGTGGAGGAGATCGAAGAGGAGATCGAAGTGCTGGAACAGCGGAAATAATCAAAAAATGGTCGTCTGCCAGTCTGCGGGGCGTGTTTCTATGATTCAACGGTCAATCGCCCGGATACTATCGTTGGCGAATGAAGAGAAATAAAGAATGGCTCTATATTGACAGTATGACCATATCGGGATAAAACAATAGCCAAACTGTGATACCAGGTGACTGTTTGCGAAGCACCGGAAAAATCATCTTGTTGGGCATGTATACGTGAACCGTGACGGTATCAGAAAGTTGATCTGGCATCATAGAAAGACACAGGACGGCGTATGGAAAAAAATAATTCGGAAAAACATCTCTTCAGCAACCATGATTTATGGATGCTTCTGGTTCCTCTTGTAGTGGAACAACTCTTGAATTCGCTGATGGGAACAGCGGATAGCATTATGGTCAGCAATGTGGGATCGGCAGCAATCTCGGCTGTATCGCTGGTGGACTCCATCAATATCTTGGTGATACAGGCATTTTATGCGTTGGCAGCAGGCGGCACCATCGTCTGCTCCCAGTATATCGGGCAGAGGGATAAGAACAATGCAGAAGAATCGGCCAGGCAGCTGGTATTCGTAGTAGCAAGTATCTCGACGGCGGTGATGGCGGTATGCCTGCTGACGAGGGGACCGTTGCTCCGGTTGATTTTCGGCAGCGTGGAAGCGGATGTTATGGAGGCGGCACGGATTTATTTCTTTTACACGGCGCTTTCATTTCCTTTTATAGCTCTTTATGATGCCGGCTCATCGATTTATCGGGCGCAGGGGAATACACGTCTTCCGATGACCATCGCGGTTGTCTCTAACGGACTTAATATTGCCGGAAATGCGGTGTTGATCTGGGGATTTCATCTGGGAGTGGCTGGAGCGGCTATTGCCACGCTCGGTTCCAGGGTGATCTCAGCGGTAGTTGTCCTGGCTTTTTTAAGGAATCCAAAGCAGGAGATCGCTGTCTATGGATATGGGAGAATCCGTCCAGATGGACAGCGGATCAGAAGAATTCTGTCTCTTGGAATTCCCAATGGAATCGAAAATGCAATGTTCCAGTTTGGAAAATTGGCCATTCAGTCAACGGTATCAACCCTTGGAACCATCGCCATTGCGGCTCAGGCCATGACCAACATTCTGGAGAATTTAAACGGTATTGCGGCCATCGGCATCGGAATCGGCATGATGACGGTGGTGGGCCAGTGCCTGGGCGCCGGACGCCAGGATGAGGCCATCTATTACATCAAAAAGTTATCGGTAATAGCGGAAGCTGTGATTATCGGCTGCTGTGCCCTGGTGTACATTCTGACAAGACCGGTTACGATGTTAGGCGGCATGGAACCGGAGAGTGCAAAGATGTGCTTTTACATGATAGGATGGATCACAGTCGTAAAACCCATTGTATGGACGCTTGCTTTTGTTCCGGCCTACGGCATGCGGGCAGCAGGAGATGTGCGCTTTTCCATGATCCTCTCCTGCATCAGCATGTGGCTGTTCCGGGTAACACTCTGTATTTACCTTTGCCGCGTCCATGGATTTGGCCCGATTGCCGTGTGGATCGGTATGTTTACAGATTGGACCGTTCGTGGAATTGTATTTACGATACGGTTTAAGAGCCGCCGTTGGCTGGCCCATGAGGTACTGTAGTAACGGATAACAGTTACTGTTCGCAGTAATGCAATTTGCTTGCGATCCGTAAATCTCGATAGTGTAATCCCATTTTTTACAATTTAAGAAGAATAAAACCGCTACAATCCTTGTAGTTACAAGGATTGTAGCGGTTCTTGCGTCTGTTTTTTTGAGTTTACACTTGTTTTTGTAATTTTGTATTTTTCGGTGTTGTCTCTTTACATTGGTTATGTCTCCAATTACAGATGCTGTCATGATACAACTTGATCGTAAACAGCATCCCCTCTTTCCCCCACTATCTCATGTAAAAATTACAACTTGACCTTAAATAGCGAAATTTTTACATTGAATTTTGCTTCAAAAAGTACAACTTGATCGCAAATGGGGCTGTAAAAATGATTTCTGCGATTCTAATCTAGTTTCTTGACCATTCACGGCTCTGTATGTTTATTCGATAAGGTACAAGAACTTGCGGAAAAAGGAGATAGTAAACTATACCCGAGAAAGTTGTACAGCTAAACGAAGGAATAATAGGGGCAAATCAAGGAATTGGTTCTGGGCAGCACGGAAGAAACGTCGCACGAACTGCTAGAGTAAGGCGTACTCTCTTTTTCAATAACCTGTTATTTTTCGCCACAGCCGGTACCCTGCATAAATAGCAAGATAGAGGTTTCTCTTCAGGAACCCTGGCTTTGGAAATCTGCTTGCTGCTGTGAATTCTTCTGTTGTAATCGAAACTCCGCATTGAATCGCAGTATTATTTTTACGCCAGATATTTCTCCATGAAATTGCAGCTCCAAACCAGCGTCCCCATTGCTTTGTTTTCGCATTTTTCTGATAAGCATATGCCATTAAAAGGTCATCCGCACGGATAAAGTCCAGCAATGTCTGCTTATTTAGCGTTGCATTTTCGTCCCAACGATACCCGCCGATCACGCAGTCTGTCGTAACCACATCATAGTCTCTCATGATTTGATAGCACAGTACCGCATCCGCAGATGGCCCAAAATCGTAATTGATCCCACCCGCTTTTATGTACGCTTCCTTGAGAATCGTTGTACCGCAGGTTGGCGCACCTGCACCGGTATGACCGCAAATCAGTACGCCGAAGCGCGTCAATACTTCCTGAGGCTGTCGCGGAAACTCCGTAGAGAGTCGTAACCCAAACTTGTTCTGGAACTCTACTTTGCGCGCACTGAGATAACCAAGTTTTCGCTTCGAATTTCGTTTTGTATTCAGCAATCTTCCAATCTGCTGCAATGCATCGCGACAAAGCACATCGTCGTCGTGTAAGAAGCAGACCCATTCACCTCGGGCCAGTTCTACAGCTCGATTCCAGTTATATCCAGAGCCGAGATTTTTTCTGTTGTGGTACAGTTTGACATTCTTTGCAGCCAATTCTTTTATGACAGACAGTGCCGGTGTACTACCGCTTTCATCCAAGGGGGTATTATCTACCACAATAATCTCCCAAGGATATGGAACATTCTCCTGAGACAACACACTTTGCAGCGTTTGGTAAAAAAGTTCTTTTCGATTATAGGTAGGAATTACAACGGTCATCCAAGGACTATTCTTTTCTTGATTTATGCCGTAAATCAACTCACTGGAAACATCCGCAATTTTTGTAAAATTGTCCACCTTTTCATCAATGTGAAAAAAGGCTTCTGGGCGCATAGACGCAATATCAGTTCTCTTCGTCAAGGTCCTCTATCCCCCACGAATCGACTCATGCTTACAGAGATGCCCCGCCATCTACAGGTAACACCACACCAGTCAAATATCTCGCCGCATCAGATGCAAGGAAAGCCACTACCTCCGCAACCTCCTCTGGTGGTGCAACATAGCCCAGCGGAATACGCTCCGCATAAATCTTTCGGTCTCTGTCACCCAAAATTGGCGTATCGATAATGCCGGGGCAAATACAGTTGACACGGATATGTTCTTCACCATAATTCTTTGCCATCTGGTGGGAAAACTGAATCACCGCTGCCTTCGATGCACTATACGCATAGGAACGTCCCGCCGCATAGTGTTGGAGTCCTGCAATCGATGCGTTGTTGATAATCGTTCCGTGGGACTCTAACAGATATGGTTTGATACTCCGCGTTACATAGAAAATTCCGTTTATATTGATATTAAAAGTCTCCTGCCAGGTGTCTACCGGCATTCGTTCGATTTCCATAGACGGCAGCATAACGCCAGCATTGTTAAATAGGACATCTACTCGTCCAAATGATTTACCGACCTGTGCCGCCATCGTTTCGACTTGTTTGAGATCAGAAACATCACAAGCAATAAATGAGGCGTTTACACCATACTGTTTCAGTTCATTTTCAAGCTGAACTCCGCGCTGCTGATTTCGGCCTATCAATGCCACATTTGCACCCAGTTTTGCAAATTTTTTGGCTGTCGCCGCTCCAATGCCAGAAGTAGCGCCTGTTACAACCACAACTCTTCCGTTAAAATCTCCCATTGTTGATTCTCCCTTTTATAACAAGCTGTTCAGCTTTTTGGCAATCATCTCCGCCGTTAATCCATAGTGCTCCATCTTCTCATCGTAGCTTCCGTAGTTTCGGAAAATCTCTCTTGGGAAAGCAACCTGCTCTATTTGCAGTGCATGGCCCGGGAGTGCTCGCTGAACGTCATACAGCAGGGTCCCTTCATACTCCGGTTCAACGATCAGTATCTTATTGGCAGGGCAATTATCCGCCAGGGTTTTATGATCGAAGGGTTCCAACGTCGTGTAATACAAAACCGTGACGTCCTTGTCTTTGCAGACCTCCATGACCTCGTCCAACATCACGGAAACTGCAATGACTGTTGCCTTGGAACCGCGCTGGATCACATTCGCTTTTCCAAAAACAACGTCTGGGTCATAGTTTCTATTGGGATGGTCACTGACCCGGAAAAAGGTCGGGTGCCCGTTCCGATACGACTGGTCAAACAGCTGGATAAACTGCTTCGCAGTGCCCGGGGCAACAAACTCACACCCCGGAATCATTTTGATCAGTTGGGCATCCTCGGCACAATAGTGAGAATATCCATACTTAGGATAGTCCACAGCAGCACCCGTTCCGACCACATTGATGCCTAATTTCTGATAGGCCAGATCCATTTTGATCTGTTCCAAGGTGCGCTCGATCAGATAAGGCTGGATACCAAAAATCGTAGGTACAAGCCCTCGTCTGGACATACCGGCAGCAATGCTGAACATTGCATCCTCATAAATACCGACATTGGTGCAGCGTTCTGGGAAATCCCGCAGCACATCGCGAATGGCCCACATACCAATATCCACAGTAAAAAACGTTGTATCCGGCTCATTGCGGATCATATCCGCGACCCGGCTTAAAAAGGCACGTCTCAAAATGCATCCACCTCCCTACAAAGCAGTTCCAGTTCCTCTGCGTTGGGAGCCTTGTGGAACCAAACGTCATGATCTGTCAGCGTCTTGCTTCCGTAGCCGCGCACAGTATGGGCAACGACAGCCTTGGGGCGACCATTTTTCAGCAGACCCATTTCACGGAAGGTCTGCTCCGCTTCCGTCATATCATGTCCATTGATCTCCGCAACATCAAAGCCGAAAGCAGACAGCTTGTCCTGAAAACTGCCCATGTCCACCATTGCTCTCACGGAGTTATTGTCGTCGATGATGACACAGAGGTTGTCCAGTTTCTTGGCAGAGGCAAAGATACAGGACTCCCACATGGTTCCCTCGCAGAACTCTCCGTCCCCGCACAGAACGTAGACCCGGGACGGTAAATTCTTAATTTTGTTGGCATGTGCGATCCCAACTGCAAAAGGAAGACCGTGCCCCAGAGAACCGGCATTATTTTCAATACCGCCCTCCGGGAATTTCGTCAGGTCGGTCTGAATGCAGTAGCGGCTGTGAAATTGACCGATCCCAGACGCGATCGCTTCCCGGTCAAACATCCCTTTCTGGATGAGCACGGGGTACAGCGCCAGTGTGGCCTGTCCCTTACTGATGATGAAGAAATCACGGTCATCTGCTGTCGCGGTTTCTGGACTCCAATTCATAATTTTGTCGTATAGTGTCCAGACGACATCCAGACAAGAAAAAACGCTTTGTAAGTTTCCATCCTGACATTTATGGGATAGATAGAGGGCGTCTTTTCGTAAAATTCTCGAAATATCTGTCACTCCCATAGCTCCTTATCTTTCAAAGATTTTTTATACAATTTTGCCATTTGTCTCGCTTTGAAAAAATCATATATCTTTTTAATTGCGAGTACATATATCACATATACATGCTTGTTGGGACGTTTACTACAAATGCTATCAAAATCTGCTGTTTTAAGATGGCCCTGCACACTTTTCTCTTTTTGTTCAATTACTTGAACAACGAATCTTCTATATTGCGAGGAGCCAAAAATTTTTCCCCACAAGCCTAATAACCAATTTTTTGAATACACATATTCACGGAAATCGTAATTATTCTTAATGGTTTTATACGTCGATTCAGGTTTAGACATTGTGTTATTTCCCCATCGATAAAAACCATACGGAATTGTCGTGGAATATACACTATATTTGTTTTCCAAACAATAGTACAGAATCAAATCAGCCGATATTCCTAAATCGTCATTAAAGCCCCCAGTCTCTATAACTGCTTTTCTCAAATACGTTGCCCCATTTGACGGAATATCACCGCCAATATGTCCCGTGAAAAGGATATTTGAATGTGTCAGCTTATACAACGCATAACTAAATGGCTGATTCACATAATAGTTCTGGGCATTTGCAAGTTCGGCTTTGTGATTTTCTGGTTTCTCTTTGTCGTATGTAAACTGATGATACCTTGCACTCACGGCACCCAGTGGTTTATTACAATGTTTTTCAAGAAACCTCACTGTTTTCTCCATATATTGGAGCGCATATGGAAGCAAAATATCATCGTCATGCAACATCATGACCCATTTTCCACGAGCCGTAAATATCCCTCGGTTAAAATTGTCACCCGGACGTAAATGTTCGCTGTTACGATAGTAAAGAATGCGTTTATTGTCAATTTTCCGAATCAGTTTTTCTGTCTCATTCTGCTTTCCATCATCTTCTTCGTTATCAACAATAATAATATCCCACGGAAAGTATGTATGCCATTGGCTAAGTGCGCTATTGATAGCATCCTCCAGCAAATCAACTCGCTTATACGTTGGGATAAAAATTGTAAATAATGGGTCCTTTATATAATCTGGATTCCCGTATAAAAGCCTTGTCTGAACGCCTACCGTTTTGTGAAAGCAATCCTCGTTTGCTTCAAATTCAGGGCCATGGTATCCATTCATGATAACCGCTCCTTTTCTCCGGGTACAAATCCGCATACCACATAATAGATACCTTTAATCAGCACGGTTATTTTCGATTTATCATGTTTCGTCAAAAATTTTGCAACAAAGCGTGGAGTTCTGGCTACAAGATAAAACTTTCGTAATGAGGTATCACATACAAGGGGAATCAACTCACGATTTTCATTCACATTCTTTATAGTGAGTGTTCCATTCGCTCTCGCTTCGAGCAAAGATTTGATATAAAACGGATGATAGTCTTCCCTATCCGCCTTACATGCATCTCGTTTATATACATCATATTCTTTAGGAAGGCTCTGGATAGACTGATACCATTGTCTACACCATAGTTTGACTGGATCATAATTCGCATAGCGTTCCTCTGTTGTTGCAAAATTGTAGTTCCATTGAATACCTATGTAACTATCAACCATTATGCTTTTCTTGGCAATACACTTAAAAATAGATTCCATTTGCCACATACCGGTTTCTACTGCGTCGTCTCTCACAGAAAGTTCTGCCATAGATTTTGCTATTGGTGAAGCTAAAATTACCGTTCCTAACGTGCATAACTGCTTGCACTTGTCCTTAAAGAGTTCCGCAGCATCTGTATAGGCTTTATCTTCTACTTCTTGTGCCTCTCTCCAAGCAGGTGTCACAACGATCATGTCCGCTTTCTTTTCAATACTTCGCTCGATTTTTTTTATGATGCCCCGTATATCCAACAGAAATTCGCTATCATGTATCCACAGGTAATCATATTCTTTGGATAATTCTTGACAAGCACAACGTAATATCTCTATTTTGTTTCCTGCTGCGTTTGCTTTTGAATATTTTCTGTAAAAAATATTTTTAAAACCATCAAAAACAAAATTATTGACAAAGACTTCTGTTTTATTGTCATCACTCGCATCATAAACAAAAATATCTATATGATTCCAATAAAGTGAAGTTGCTGCACCAAATAGCCATCTATCAATAGCTTTTCCATCATTCTCAGTTGGAATTATGACTGCGATTTTTTTTTTTGCAATATGCGTCTCAGCATACTGTCTTGCAGTCTTTTCCCGATAAATCACGCGATCTTCCTCAGATAAACTGCTCAATATTTCCGAAATGTCATCGATAGGAATATCTTTATAATACTTTGCATACGCCGGATTACAGTTGAATTTCGCTGTCAAAAAATACGGAATGGAAAATCCCCACGGTTCTTTCCGATAGATGTCAACAATATTCTCGCTATAAACTTCCAGCATTGGGGCAATATCATACGTTTTCCCATACTGCTCATTCAAATACTTCGCAATGATCTCCAAATTTAAATTTCCGGCGCCGCGGCCGATTCCGTACACACTGGCATCAATGATCACGTCACGGCTAAAGTTCTCTTTGAGCATCGCCTGGGACACGCCCAACGCCTGCATCATGTTATTGTGTCCGTGGTAACCCAGTGCAATCTCAGCCGGCATGTTTTCATCGGCCAAATGCATGTAATGCAGCAAACCTTCTGCGTTTTCCGTACCCCAACTGTCCACTACATAAATGGCCATCGGAGACAGCTCGGAGAACTGCTTTACCATCGACACAAATTCATCGTCAGAGTACTGGCTGACACGGGCCGGCTGAACGCAGAGCCGATACCCCTTTTCGACGATTCCCTTACAGTATTCATACCCTTCCTGCAGGGCATCCACTTCGATGCCGTCCGCATTATGCTTGGTTTTCCAGACGATCACCCGAATGATGTCCGCACTATCTTCGTCTGCCGGTGCCAGCATATCCAGCGGGAGAGGATTCACCACCTCACACATGACTGCATACGCAATACCAGGCTTCTTCTCCGGGAGCAACGCCTTTACCTGCTCCATGGAGTTGAACACAGTCCTGTCCTTCTGGTAAGGCTCATTTTTCAAAAAGCCAAGCTCTAAAATGTCGACCTTGGTCTGCTCCAGCTTTTCGATCATCTCGGGAATTTCATCTTCCCCAAAGCGCCAATCGTTGATATAGCCTCCATCCCGCAGGGTACAATCTAACAGCTTTATGTTTCCCATTGATTTACTCCATTATTGTTTAATCTTCAGCGCAGCGTGGACCTGCTCCACAATATCCTCCGCTCTCAAGTGATACTGTTCCCGTAGAAATGCCTCAGGACCGACCTGACCAAACTGGTCACGCACCCCAATCCGCAGCACCGGCACTGGGTACCGCTCTGCCAGCAATTCCGCCACAGCACCACCCAAGCCGCCGTGGATGCTATGATTTTCCGCCGTCACGATTGCACCAGTCTCCTGGGCACATCGAATCACTAACTCCTCGTCCAACGGCTTAATGGTGACCGGGTCCACCACACGAACATGAATGCCCTGTTCTGCCAGCTGCTGTGCAGCATCCAAGGCTGTGGCAACCATTACGCCGGAAGCAATGACCGTCACGTCATCACCCTCTGTTAATACGAAGCCCTTTCCAATAGAAAAATGCGTATCACGTTCGTAGACATCAGGCACATTGCGCCTGGCAGTGCGAAAATAGGTGACGCCGTCCCAATCTTTCGTCGTTTCCAACATATTGGTAAGCATCGTGCCATCGGTGACATCCACTATGCAGGCATTCGGGATCGTCCGCATCATCGCAATGTCTTCAAAGCACATATGTGTACCGCCATTGTCCGTTGCCATAATGCCGGCGTCTGAGCCAATTAAGTGGACTCGCTTATGTCCATATCCCACGCTTAAAAATACTTGGTCGAATACGCGTCGGGTAATAAATGGGGCAAAACTATGAATATAGGGCTTATACCCGGCCAAATACAGGCCCGCGGCAACACCGACCATATTTGCTTCTTGAATACCGCAATTAAATACCCGGCTCGGATACTTCTCCCAAAGTTCCTGTGTTTTCAGGGAACCCATCAGGTCTGCATCCAAATAGATGACTTTATCATCCGACAAAAAAAGCTTCTCCATCGCCGGGCTAAACAGTTGTGTGATCTCCGCCTCGGGAGTTCCACCGCGATACCGCAATTTCATCTTGCATCCTCCATTTCCAGCCGTTTCTCCTGCTCATCCAGCTCTTTCAGCGCTTGTTCAGCCAGTTGGTGTGGCAAACCAATACAATGGTTATTGGGAAGGGAGGAGATACAGGAAATATTAGCTCCCTTCACCGTATCCAAGACGATCATGTGGGGTTTTTCTGTGTCCTCCTTGGCCTGCTTGATCGCATGATCGATCGCAATCACATCACTTCCATCTACCACAACTGCATTCCAGCCAAAAGATGAGAACTTTGCCACTGCATCTCCCAATTTCATGACTTTGTCATTAGAACCGTCAATCTGCATCTTGTTCCAATCCAAGAAGGCAATCAAATTTCCCAACTGATAGTGGGCCGCAAATTGAGCGGCTTCCCAATTCTGCCCCTCCGCCAGCTCACCATCACCTAAAATGCAGTAAGTTCTTTGATCGCTGCCGGATAATTTTGCTCCCAGTGAAAGGCCACAGCTGATAGAAAGGCCCTGACCCAGACTTCCCGTTGTTGCGTCCACTCCCGGAACTTTCGTCCGGTCACAGTGCCCCGGAAGCGTCGTCCCGCCGCGATTCAGCGTGTACAGCCGTTCATAAGGAAAGAATCCCTTCAACGCCAGAGCCGTATAAATTGCGGGACCTGCGTGCCCTTTGGAGCACACCAGATAATCCCGTCCGTCCCAATCAGGTTCCTCGGGACGTACTCGAAGTTCTTCATTGTAAAGAACGGCCAGCAACTCTGCCAGGTCTAAAGAACCGCCGATATGCCCGCCGCCCTTGTGCTCAATGGCCTCTACAATTCCACGCCGAATGCGAAGCGCAAACTCGTTCAATTCTTTTTCTGTATGTCTCATAACGTTCCCTCGTTGACTGCGTCCTTAATAACGCTAGCCATATGGTCGATCATCTCATCTGTCATGCCCGGATACACGCCGACCCAGAAAGTATTGTTCATAATAAAATCCGTGTTCGTGAGTTCACCGCAGACGCGATATCCTTCTCCGCCTCGCATCTGGTCAAAGCACGGATGCTTGATCAAATTTCCGCTAAACAGCAATCTGGTCTGAATATTGTGTGCCTCAATGTATTTTGTGACCTGATTCCGGTCTAAGCCGCTGTCTGCCCGGACAGAGATCAAAAAACCGAACCAAGAAGGACGGCTATTCTCTGCTGCCTCCGGCAAAATAACTCGGTCAGAAATGCTTTCCAACGCTTTGTGCAGTCGATCCCAGTTATGTCGTCTCCGCTCAATAAACTGAGGGAATTTTTTCAGCTGCTCACAACCAATTGCCGCCTGCATATCGGTTACCTTCAGGTTATATCCGAAGTGACTGTATACATATTTGTGGTCGTAACCAGCAGGGAGCTGACCATACTGTCCGTCAAAACGATGGCCACAGAAATTATCCTGCCCGGAAGGGCACACGCAATCGCGCCCCCAATCACGATAGCTTTTAATTAGCCGATTTAGTAAAGGACTATTGGTGTAGACACAACCGCCTTCACCCATTGTCATATGATGCGGCGGATAAAAACTGGAGGTACCAATATCGCCCCAGGTCCCGGTAAAACGAGTCTCCCCATCAATGGTGTACTGGCTTCCCAGAGCATCACAGTTGTCCTCTACCAGCCACAGTTGATACTTATCACAAAATGCTTTGACGGCAGACAAGTCAAAGGGATTCCCCAGCGTGTGTGCGATCATGACTGCCTTCGTTCTCTCGCTGCGGGCTTCCTCCAATTTAGACACATCGATGTTGTACTGAGGTACCGTTACATCTACAAATACCGGTTTCGCGCCGTACTGAATAACCGGAGCCACCGTAGTCGGAAATCCACAGGCTACCGTAATCACCTCATCGCCGGGCAAAATCTGACGTTCACCAAGTTCCGGCGCAGTCAAAGCCATAAATGCGATCAAGTTCGCGGAGGAGCCGCTATTCACCAAGTTGGCAAAACGAACACCGATCCATGCCGCAAATTCCCGCTCAAACTCGTCTGCAAACCGTCCCGTGGTCAGCCAAAAATCCAGACATGCATCTGTCAACGCACACATTTCTTTCTCGTCAAATACACGAGACGCATAGCTGATTCGATCTCCAGGCGTAAACTTATTCTTATTTTCCTTAAAATCGTGGTAGTATTCTGCAACCAGAGCCTTGATTCGCTCTCGTGCCTCTGCTTCATTCTTCCAGATAGCCATAACTATTTTTCCCTTCTCCATGGACGTAATATATCATCATAGACGGATTGAATTTTCATAAAGTCATGTGGCAGTTCATCGAACCACTGTAAATACCCGTTCTCGTCACTTGTCTTATCTCCGTTGTCGATACAATACCCATCTGGCAAATGGCAACGGTAAAGAATCGCAACATTATGTCCCCGTTCTTTAGGGTGAGTCTGCAAGTTATTATCACCACGCAGCACATTGCGTACCGCCAGGGGTTCAACATCAAACTCAACTTCACAACCTAACTCACGTTTCGCCGTTTCTTGTACTCTCACTGTCAGTTCCTCGCCATATCGCAGACAGCCACCAGGAATATGCCAGCTTTTCTCAAAAAAGTCATCGTTGCGTCGGGACAACAGCAGTTGCCCCTTTTCGTTCGTAACCAAAAGGTCCACATTTGGAATGGGCACTAAGGCTGAAATCATCCAAAATAATTCCTCCGTCATGCCGTTTCTCGCATCCAGTTCGGCGTTTCGAAGCAATTCCACCGCATCCTCTAGCTCTTTTGACAATTTCATCTGCCGCACTCCAGATAGGCCTTGATCTGGTAGGACATCTCTTCTGGGATATTGCCGTTCTCAAAATAAACCTTCGTCCACTCCACTGTCTTTTCAATTGCCTCTTGAATATGCCAATGTGGCTGCCAATTCAGTGTTTTCTTGATTTTAGAACAGTCCAGCTTCAGAAAATTTGCTTCGTGGGGACCATCGACCCATCGATTTTCCCAAGCAACTCCATTACCCCAGATATTACAAAACAGGTCGGTCAATTTGCCGGTAGTCACACAATCGCATTCATCTGGCCCAACATTATACCAATCCGCCACAGACGAATCTTCATACTGTCGCTGTGCAATCATCAGATAAGCAAATAGAGGTTCCAATACATGTTGATAGGGTCTGGTCGAATACGGATTCCGCACCACAATTGGTTTCTTCTGCTTCGCAGCTCGAACACAATCCGGGATGATCCGGTCCCGCGCAAAGTCTCCGCCTCCAATGACGTTGCCAGCTCGCGCCGTAGAAATTGCTACTGAATTATCTGCGAAGAAGCTATTTTTGTAGCTGTGTGTAACTAATTCAGAGCAGGATTTAGAGTTGGAATATGGGTCAAAACCATCCAAGGGTTCATTCTCACGATAGCCCCATTCCCATTCATTATTGTGATAGACCTTATCTGTCGTAACATTTAGGAAACTCTTCACACAAGAACTCCGCCGTACACATTCAAGGATATTAACTGTACCCATCACATTTGTTTCGTAAGTATAAGCAGGTTCCTCATAACTGGTACGGACAATAGGTTGCGCCGCCAAATGAAACACGATTTCTGGTTGTGCTTGGTCAAAAGTTTTTTTCATGGTCTGAAAATCTCGTATATCTCCAATTACTGAAGTCATTGAGTTTTCTATATCTGCCAGAGAAAATAAATTAGGTGTCGTCGGCGGAGCCAGCGAATATCCGGTCACCATTGCCCCGGCATCAATCAATATCTTACACAGCCAGCTCCCTTTAAATCCTGTGTGCCCAGTTACAAAAACACGCTTGTTTTCGTAAAATTTCAAATCTTCCATCAGTCCCACACTTTCCACGGTGCCGTTCCATTGGCCCACAGTGTTTCTAACAATTCCTTTTCCCGCGCGGTATCCATGCACTGCCAAAACCCAGTATGGCGATAGCTCATGAGTTCGCCTTTCTCCACCAGTTTCTGCAGAGGTGTAGTTTCAAATACAGTTTGGTCACCTTCTAAGTAGTCAAACACTTCAGGCTGCAAGACCATAAATCCAGCATTGATTGCCGTGCCATCACTGCCCTGCTTCTCGCGGAAGCTTTTTACGCTTCCCTGTTCGGTAATGTCCAAAACGCCCTTCTGCTGTTTTTGAATAACTGCTGTCAGTGTTGCCAGCTTCCCGTGCTTTTTATGAAATTGAACCAAATCAGCAATGTTAACATCGCACACAGCGTCGCCATAAGTGAGCATAAACGGCTCATTTCCGATATACGGTTGGATTCTCTTAATTCTGCCGCCCGTCATTGTGTTGAGACCAGTGTCTACAACGGTTACCTTCCAGCGCTCTGAATTATTGCGATGAACGATCATTTCGTTCGTACCCTTGGAAAAATCAAATGTAATGTCTGATGTATGCAAAAAATACTCTGCAAAATACTCCTTGATGATATGCTGCTTATACCCAGCACAAATTACAAATTCGTTGAACCCATAATGCGAATACAGCTTCATAATATGAAGCAAAATTGGGATACCTCCAATTTCAATCATAGGCTTTGGCTTAAACTGGCTCTCCTCAGAAATTCGTGTTCCAAAGCCACCGGCAAGTAACACCACTTTCATTTTGTATCCTCCTTACATCATCTCAATGCTTAAATTTTCGCGTTACTATTTCGCTATAGACTCTTGCCGGTAACATTCCAACTACAATCGGTTTCAAAACATAAGGAATACCAGCTGGCATTAACCCAAGTCTGCAATATCCTTGGAAACGAACTCTCGCTTCGTCTAGGCGATCATTCATTGGTCGATACTTTTTTCGCCAATCATTTACGACACGATATTGATATAACTCCGTTTGAAGGTTCTCGCCGCGAAAACCCTCGGCGTACATTCGCATAAAAAGATCGTAGTCCTCACACCTGCGTGTCTCGCTGGACTCTCGATACCCATTGAGTCGTTTTAAGGCTTCCGTGTGTGCGACAACCGTTGGATGTGCAAATGGATTTGTCCATAAAAAGCTCCGTTTGGTCGGCTTGGCCTCGCACAAATATCTCCCCTGTGCTTGTCCCTGTGCATCAATGACTGTTGCACACGTTCCAAGGAAATCACAAGAGGGGTGTTTCTCCAAATAATCCATTTGCTTCTGAAATCTAGTCGGTTCTGAAATATCGTCATCGTCTTGTCGAGCGATAAATTCTCCCTTTGCCATCAAAAGGCATCGATTTAATGATGCCGCTAATCCGCAGTTCTGATGGTTTTCAATCAGTCGAATTCGTGGGTCGCTCTGTGCAAGCTCATCCAGCCACTTCTGTGTCTCATTGGTCGACCCATCATTGCAGATCAAGAATTCCCAATCACGAAATGTCTGTCGGCAAATGGAACGTACGCTCTGGTATAACCATTCCTTATTCGCACAGTTATACGTCCCCATGATTACGGATAATTTTGGCATCTGACTCACCGTAGTCCTTCCTGCAGTTGGAGATTGTCTCATTTTGGGTGGAACTAACAATCGTATTGTCAGCAACAATCCCATTTACCACACACCCAGCCCCAATCACACAGTGGTCTCCAATCCTTGCCCGCCGCAGAATCACTACATTGCTGCCGATCCAGCAGTGGCTTCCAATCTGCACAGGGCTTGTGACATAGCCTTGCTCCTTGATCGGCGTAGTTGCATCCGAAAAGCGGTGGTTGTGGTCATAGATTCGGACACCTTCTCCGCAAATCGTACCCGTGCCAATTTCGACTTGGTCTAAGCAGTTGATCGAGCAGTCATGGTTAAAAAAACAGTGGTCTCCGATGCGTACTTGCCCTTGCCCCTCTATCATGAGGTGAAAGCCACTGCGAAAGGTCGTTCCAGCTCCCCATGAAATTCGTTTCCCGTATAAAAGACGGTATCCAAACTGCTTTAATATGGCGATGATGTGGTATTTTAACTTTAAAATCAGCACATCCTCACCTTCCTAAATCAACTCTTTTCATACTGATCACAAATTTCTTTTGTCTCTCCCACCATCTGCACCTCCCCATGCTCCAGCCACACCACCCTGTCGCACATCTCCCGGATCTGCTGCAAGCTATGGGACACAAACAGCACCGTCGTTCCGCCGCTCATCAGCTCTAGCATCCGCTTACGGCTTTTTTCCTGAAAGTCCGCATCGCCCACAGACAAAATCTCGTCCACGATCAGAATCTCAGGATTGACCACGGTGGCAATGGAGAAGGCCAGCCGGGCCAGCATACCGGAGGAGTAGTTCCGAATGGGCACCTCGATGAACTGGCCCAGCTCGGAGAAGGCCACGATCTCGTCGTACTTGGACTGCAAAAATTCCTCGCTGTAGCCCAGGATTGCACCGTTGAGGAAAATGTTCTCGTGCCCCGTCAGGTCCATATCAAAGCCGGAGCCCAGCTCCAGCATGGGGACGATGTTGCCGTGGCTGGTCACGCTGCCCTCGGTGGGCTTCAGGATGCCGGAAATCACCTTCAGAATGGTGCTTTTTCCCGCACCGTTGTGGCCGATGATGCCCATGACCTCGCCCTTGTACACGTCGAAGCTGGCGTGTTTTAAGGCCCAGAACTCGTTGGTCTTCAACTTCCCGCTGAGCTTGCGGGTGACGAACTCCTTCAGGGACATGATCTTGTCATCCGTCAGGCGGAAGCGCATGGACACGTCCTGCACCTCAATCACCTTTTTTCGCTGGCGCTCGGCATCCCGGGCCTGACGCTCCCGCAGCTCTCTTTTTGTTTCTTTCCTCATGCTCGCCACCTGTTACAGATAGAGGACAAACTTGTCCTGAGATTTTTTGAATACAACTGCGCCAATGCCCAACATGACCAGCGCGATCACCGCGCACTGGGCGTACAGCACCGGCTCCGGGGAGATACCGTCAATGATGCAGCTGCGGACAAAGGTCACATAGAGGTACAGCGGATTCATTTTCACCACAGCCTGCACCCCCTCCGGCAGGGCGCTCACGGGGTAGAAAATCGGGGTCAAATACATCCAGATGGTGGTCAGCACGCCCCACAAAAACTGAATATCCCGGAAGAACACCATAGCCGCCGCCAGCAGCATCCCCAGTCCCAGGCAAAACAGCGCCAGCAGGAACAACGGGATGGGCAGCAGCAGATACGCCTTGGTCGGGACCAGCCCGGAGAGCAGCGCCACGGCAAACAGCGGGATCAAGGAAATCAGCAGGTTCACCATGGAGGACATGATCCTCGTCAGAGGGTAGATATATTTGGGCACATAGACTTTCGTAATCAGCCCTGCGTTGCCCACGATGGAGGTCAACGCCATGCCACAGGACTCGGAAAAGTAGCTGAACACCACGTTGCCGCACAGCAGATACACCGGGAAATTCGGGATATCGAACTTGAACATATTGGAGAACACCACGTTCCCTCTGTCAACATCCCCGCCGCACTGCGCGCAT
>ERZ856578.4178-NODE-4178-length-20040-cov-5.803587_pt1 | contig 20040 bp, 17 predicted proteins | sample MGYA00514384_ERZ856578 | MGnify/ENA primary metagenome ERZ856578 (study PRJEB29103, sample SAMN06111958) | human gut metagenome | biome: human gut; feature: ankylosing spondylitis patient; material: healthy_person | host: Homo sapiens | place: China:Hangzhou... | reverse complement strand
AAAGGCAAAAATCCCATCGGCGTAGCCGATTTGGAATGGATTTTTGCATGTAACTGTGAAGGTACTGAACAGTTACGGTTTTCGCAGGTCTTCCCCGGCGGCACTCTCCGCCTTAATTTTCCGCATTTTCCATCCCATGAAATGCTTTCCACGGCGTTCCAGATATGCCAGGAACCTACACTGGAATTCAGCCTCCACAGCCTGTTATAATCAGCCCGTAAACGAAAACACCACGGCAAAACATTTCAATTTTCATATCAAAAAGGAGAGAAAACCGATTATGAAAAAACAGACAAAGATCGCTGCGGTCTTATCCGCGGCAGCATTTATGATGATGGTCTCCGGCCTGCCGGTCTATGCGGCATCCTACGGCTGGGTGACAGAAGGTGACGCAAAGGTCTACTACGATGAGGACGGGTACCTCACCACCGATGCCTGGAGAAAGCGCGGAGAAGACTGGTTCTATCTCGGTGAAGATGGACAGATCGTAAAAAGCGCGAAGATCGAAGAGTACTATGTGGATGACGAAGGAAAGATGGTCACAAACGCATGGGTGGAGTTAAAGAATGAGGAAGATCCGGACTCCCCGGAGACACCGGATACCTTCTGGTACTACTTTGAGAAGGACGGGAAGTCCGCTGTCTCCAAGTGGGTGAAATTCGACTCCAAATGGTACTATTTCGATGAATCCGGCCATATGGCAACAGGAAAGACGGAGATTGACGGGGCGACCTACTACCTCGGAACAGAAAAAGACGGTTTCATGCGGACCGGCTGGATCCGTTTAGAGGAAAACAGCCACGCACCGGGCGCTTCCGAGAGCTGGTACTACTTCAATTCCGACGGCAAAATGGTGACCACCCAGTACGATAAGAAGATCGACGGAAGCTACTACACCTTCATCGACGGAAAGATGCAGACGGGCTGGGTCCTGATGCCGTCCAAGTCTGACGTAACAGACAGCAACGCCGCATCCCCGAAGATCACCGACTACCAGTACTACGGAGCAGCCGGGGACGGAAAGCGCGCCGAAGGTTTCCGCTCCATCGAGGGCATTTCCGGGATCCACGCTGCAGATGAGGTCTACACCTTCTACTTTAAGGCCGGAAAGCCGTATGTTTCCGATAAAAAGGGAAATTCCCTGTTCACCATCAACGCGAAAAAGTATGCGTTCAGTGACCTGGGAATCATGCAGACAGGCAGACAGATCGCGAACGTGGCGAACGATGAGATCGCAAACTTTTACTTCGGTGAGGACGGTATCGTAAAGACCGGAAAACAGGCGATCTACAACGAGGAGACCGGTGAGACCGAGAACTGGTTCTTCCACACTGATGGTGACAAGAAAGGGCAGGGCTACCACGGTCTCCGCGACGGCATCCTCTACGTCTACGGAAAAAGACAGGACGCCACCGCCGACCAGAGATATGCACCGGCTGATTTAAACGGCGTGACCTACCTCGTAGGGACCACCGGAAACGTGCAGAAAGCATCCGCTTCCTCTACTTCCTCCGCGAAGCCGGAGCTGGGACGCGGATATAAGGACATCAAAGACGCGAACGGCAAGATCTGGACCGTGGATACGGCCGGAATCGTGCAGTAACGCTGACCATTCACACCATAGATAAAGTTTGAGTCCTCTGGGACTCTTACAAAATGCATAATTGTAAAGGTGCCGGACTCTCCCGCTCAGAGTCCGGCACCTTTTATCTCTATACTGTAATTATCCTTTTATCTTCCTGCTTCTTCATCCCAACTGCCGTCCTCTTTTACAAGCCAGCCGTCCGGAGTTCTCTTCCTTGCGCACATAATTCCTCTGGTTCCGTCGGAGACAGGATTCAGATAATACCACCTTCCATCGATGAACTGCCATCTTCCGCTGATCTTCTCCCAGTGATACTCGCCTGCGCTGCCTTTCCTCACTATTTACTTTCCGTAATATACTCTTTCACCAGGCGGTTCAGTGTGCATTTCATCTGTACCACAATGTCCATCAGCCTGTCGTTCTCTTCGCGAAGCCTTTGGTTTTCTTCTTCCAGAGCATTTTTGCAATGTCTCTCCATGCTCATTGTTTTCGTCCCCCTTACGCCTCGTCAGCAGCCGCCCTTTCCTGCGTCCACTTCCTTTTACTTAAATATATAATACATTTTCCGGCAATTGAAAAGTGGTTTTTGAACGCAAGTTTCGACACGGTTCGAAGGACACACGATATGCATGGACAAAGTTCTGCGCCGCAAGACTCCTGCTGCCCACAAATGGCAGACCTCGTGCAACAGCGAAATCAATATAAAAAAGAATGTGCCTTGGCACATTCTCGCGCCTCGCGCGGTCGCTTGCGACAATCTACATCTTCGCGCGAGTGCGCATCTTTGGCACGTTAGTGCCTTTTTATGTAACAGGGAATTCCTCGGAATTTCCTGTTACATAAAAAAGCGGCAGTCCCGCCAAAAAAAGCAAGACTGCCGCCAGATTTTCTCTTATATGATATGAAGCTGCTCAAACGCCCAGGCGATCCCGTCGTCTTCGACATCTTTGGTGATGAACGTTGCGTAGGGCTCAAGCCCCTTCGCATGTTTCTCCATAATAATGCTGTTTCCGGCATACCGGATCATCGCCAGATCGTTCATGCTGTCCCCAAAGGCATAGGAATCTTCCCTCGCGATCCCATATCTCTTTAAGATCACTTCCATCGCCGTCGCCTTATCGTACCCCGTCGGCACGCACTCGTAGAGTCCGTGTCCCCGGTCGATGGCGGTCACGTCCGGTGCCAGGATCTTTAAAAAACCTTCCTCGTCACTGTTCTCGTCCGCAAGAACACAGAACTTATCAAAATCCACCAGCTCCGTATTCCAGTCCGCGCTGGCCAAGCCCTGGTTCTTGTAGACCACATTTTTCACATGCTCGATCTCGTCCATGTGGGAGACACCGGTCTGCACCGTACATGCCTTCGGTCCCTCTAAGATTCCGTCAAGTTTGCACTCGAGGATCGCCTTCTGGAGCTCCCAACGGCGTTTTGCGGAGATTTTTCTGTGGAGCAGGGCTTTTCCCTCCGCCTCAATGTAGGTTCCACAGCCGCAGAGGTAGCCGTCCACCGGTACTTTCCCCTCAACATCCTTCATCAGGCATCTCGTCCTCCCGGAGTTGATGAAAACCAGGTGTCCGGCGCGGCGCGCCTCTGTTAAAGCAAGCGCCGCGCTCTTCGGGAGCTCCTTCGACGCATCCACCAGGAGCGTCCCATCGATATCAAAAAATAATGCTTTTCTCTTCATGATCTCCGTATTAGTTTGCTGCGGAACTGCTCTCGCTCTCCTCCGCAGCAGTCTCTTTCTCTTCAAGAATATTCTCAGCCTCTGTTGTCTCGGCTTCTGTCTCCGGTGCCTCTACATATGTGGAGTTGTCGATCAGGTAGTAGTAAACAGCGCCCATGTCGAAAATCTGCTTTGCGGAATCCTCGCCGTAGGTCGTGATCATCTGCGCCGCGTTCTTGAAGTAGTTCATAACAGCGAGCTTATCTTTCTGTTCATCTGTCGCAGAAAGGTTCTCCTCTGCCTGGATCGCGTTTAAAATGATCTGCTGTTTTACAAGGTTCTCTGCTGTGTCGCGGAGTCCGTCCTCGTCCGTTCCCAGGAACATGCTGAGGAACTGATCGAACTCAAGTCCATAGCTGCTTGCATAGCTGGAATATGTGTTCTTTAACTGGTTGAACATATCATCAACGGCATCCGGGTCAGCTGTAACCTCGGAGTTGTTGATGACCTCGTTTAAGAGCTCACTTCCTGCCGCGTTGAAGAACTGGCTGTCAGCCTCTGCCTGAAGCTCCGCACGTACTTCCTCTTTTAACTGGTCAAGAGTCGCTGTATCGTCGTTGTAGTAACGTTTTGCGAGATCATCGTCCACCTTGCTGTCGGCCTCAGATTTTAACTGGTTTAATTTTACATGGAAGACGACTTCCTGGCCTGCGAGGTCAGCGCTGCTGTAGTTGTCCGGGAATTTTAAGTTTAAGTCTTTCTCATCGCCGACATTCATGCCGATGACGCCGTCCTCAAAGCCGTCGATAAATGTGCCGCTGCCAAGCTTCAGGTCATAGCCCTCTGCGGTTCCGCCTGCAAATGCCTCGCCATCCTTTGTGCCGGAATAGTCGATATTTGCGGTGTCACCTTCCTGGGCCGGGCGTCCCTCGATGGTTACCGGGTACTCTGCGCAGAGTTCTTTTAATCTTGTCTCGATCTTGGCGTCAGTAACTTCCTCTTCCTTTGCGGAGAAGGTCAGGTTCTTGTAATCTCCGAGAGTGACGCTCTCCTCGTCGTGAAGTTCTTCCTCGGATTTTGTCTCAGTCTCAGTTGGCGCGGATGCTGTCTCCTCTACAGCCGCGGAGCTGCTCTCAGCATTCTGATTCTTATTTCCGCATCCTGTCATGATCATTGCAGCTGCAGCAACACAGATACCTGCTTTTATAATTTTTTTCATGTTCTCGTTTCCTTCCATTCTGTCTCTATTTCCCCGCGCGCTGCCCATTTTCTGGGTCACCCGCGCGTAATATCCATTCTAACATACCGCCACGCGAAAAAAAAGTGTATTCACAGAATTTTAAGATATTAGGGTCAAAAGGTCTGAAGTCCGCCGCAAGCTTGCTTGCAGGAGGATTTTGGATCTTGGTATCAGAGAGGTCAAAAGACTTTTTGACCTCAACATCATTTTAAGAGAAAAACAAAAAAACATCCTGTAAGGATCATGATCCCGCCAGGATGTTTTTTTACTATCTCTTATTTATAGAACGCACAAAACGCCTTATATGTATTGTACACATCAAGCTTCGAAGCCAGCTCAAACGGCGCATGCATGGAAAGGATCGGAACACCGAGATCCACGACATCCACATCCATCATCGCCACAAACTGGGCGATGGTTCCGCCGCCGCCCGCGTCAACGGCTCCGAGTTCGCCAGTCTGCCAGTAAACGCCATTCTCTTCCATGATACCGATGACCTTTGCCATGGTCTCCGCGCTGGCATCACTGCTGCCGGATTTTCCTCTCGCGCCTGTGTACTTTGTGAGCACACAGCCTTTGTTTACATAGCTGGAGTTTCTGTTCTCGTAAACGCTTGCGAATGTCGGATCATATGCCGCGTTTACATCGGAGGAGAGGCAGATGGAATGGCGCAGAACCGTCTTTGTGTCCGCCCCAAAGCTCTCCGCAAGGTCCTCAACCGCATGGTGGACGTAGTCGGAGTGAAGTCCCGTATTTCCGACGGAGCCGATCTCTTCCTTATCTGTAAGGATCGTGAATGTGGTGTGTTCCGGGTTCTCCGCAGCAATCTCCGCCATCAGCGCTGTATACGCGCACACACGGTCATCCTGTCCATAGGAACCGATGAGGCCGCGGTCCAGTCCGATATCAACGGCCTTGTATGCCGGAACCATCTCGATCTCCGCACGGGTGAAATCCTTCTCCGTGATTCCGTAGCGGTCATTCAATAACTTCATTGCAAGGAGCTTCGCCGGATTCTTGATCTTCTCGTTCTCCTCGTCATGGTACGGGATGGAGCCGATGATGATGTTCAGCTCCTCGCCCTTTAAGCCCTCGCCGAGCTTTCTTCCGTTCTGCTCTGCCGCAAGGTGCGGGAGAAGGTCTGTCACGCAGAACTGCGGATCGCCCTCTTTCTCGCCGATGGAGACCTCAACAGTCTCTCCGTCCGCCTTCATAACAACGCCGTGCATGGATAACGGCACGGTGCCCCACTGATATTTGCGGATTCCGCCGTAGTAGTGCGGCTTTAAGTAGGCGATCTCGTCCTTTTCAAATAATGGGTTCGGCTTTAAGTCCAGGCGCGGGGAATCGATATGGGCGCCGTTCATGCGCAATCCCTCGTTCAGATCCTTTGTTCCGATGGTGGAAGCGATGATCGCTTTCTTTCGGTTTACCCAGTAGATCTTGTCGCCCGGCTTGTAGGACGCCTTCGGGTCAAATTCCTTGTATCCGGCGTTCGTTAAGAGCGATACCGCTTTTTTCACACATTCTCTCTCGGTCTTTCCCTCATTTAAGAATGTCTTGTATCCCTCGCAGAAATTCTGCGCCTCCGGAATCTGTTCCGGCGCTTTTTCTCCGATGTGCGGAGCTTCCCAGAGAAGTGCTTTTTCCAGATCTTTGCCGTTCATGCTAAAAACCTCCGTATGTGTATTTTATGAATTATAACAACTCACTCACGCTGCCTGGTCCGAATCAGTCTGTTTTATGGAAACCATTTTCGACCTGGACACATGTTCCAATTCCTGCATGCAGCTGTCGTGTCTTATCTCTTACTTTGTAAGCAGATCTTTACTGTCGAGCATCAGTGTAAATGGACCATCATTTAGCAGGTCCACCTTCATATCTGCCCCGAACTCCCCATGTGCCACCTTCTCCACATGCATCCTGCACCGCTCCATAAAATATTCATAGAGGCGGTTCGCATGATCCGGCGCTCCGGCGTCAGTAAAGCTCGGGCGGTTGCCCTTTCTGCAGTCCGCGTACAGCGTAAACTGGCTCACAACAAGGATCTCGCCGCCCACATCCTGGAGCGAGCGGTTCGTCTTTCCGTTCTCATCCTCAAAAATGCGGAGCTTGCAGATCTTGTCCGCCATCTTGTCCGCAATGCTCTCGTCATCCGTGTCGGAGACGCCGAGAAGGATCAGGAATCCCTGTCCGATGGCTCCCGTCTCCCGTCCGTCCACATGGACCGACGCGTGTTTTACTCTCTGTAATACGACTCTCATGTTTCCTCCGGCGCTCTGCCTGCACTCCATTTTCCGTACCGGCAGATCCGCCCATAAATTTTATATTTTCGCTGCTGGAATTCCCTGCCTTAACAAGAGCGGAAACGGCCTACGTTGGACCGTTTCCTGCAAGTTCTTCCTGTCTTTTTTCTGCCTTTTCCCGCTCGCGGCGCTTTTCTTCCTCAACACGCCGCTCTTCCTCCTCGACCGCCATGATCGCCTGGTTTAAGGAGAACATCTTCATGTCCAGCATATCCACCATATCGGCACAGGACTTCAACTCCCGCTCCAGATAATCCGGCGCTTTTCCCTCAAATTTATAAGCGATCTTGTGCTCTAAGGATGCCCAGAAGTCCATGGCAATGGTCCGGATCTGGATCTCGACCTTCGTGTCCCGCTTTCCTTCCGACAGATAGACCGGGATCGTCACTACCATATGGTAGCTCTTGTATCCGTTCGTCTTCGGATATTTAATGTAGTCCTTGACATGCAGGACCGTGATATCCGCCTGTCTTGCGATCATATCCGCAATCGGATAAATATCGGACATAAAGGAACAGATGATCCGGATCCCCGCGATGTCGTTTAAGTGCTCCACCATGTTATCGATCGTGACTTCACATCCATCGTTCTTCAGCTTTTTCACGATGCTCTCCGGTGTCTTCAACCGGGAAGTGATATGTTCGATCGGATTGTAATTGTATAACTGGATAAATTCATTGTTTAAGATCTCGATCTTCGTGTTGATGGATTTTAACGCGGAGCTGTATAAAAACATCGTTGATTTCCACTGATCGATCTGATCAAACCCTCCAGACTCTTTTGTCATGCTGACGCCCCCTTTCTTTGCAGCCGGGAACGTTCCGTCCATGCGACCATGTCTTCACGCGTTCTCTGCTACAGCTTCAGACCCTTTAAGAGATCCGCAAGGCCTGTGCTTGCCTGACCTTCTTCCTTATATCCGTAGGTGTCCTCAGCTTCTCTCTCCTCTTCCTCCTCGATCAGCTCCTTCATAGACAGACTGATCTTGTTGTTTGCGGTGGAGATAATTTTTACACGTACTTCCTGTCCCTCTTTCAGAACAGCGCCCGGATGTTTGATCCTCTTTGTGCTGATCTGGGAGATATGGAGGAGACCGGTAAGTCCGTTCTCAAGCTCTACAAATGCGCCGTAGTCCTTTAAGGTCTCGACGGTACCCTTCATGACAGCGCCGACTTCGCATTTTGCTATTTTTTTGTTTGTCTCTTCCTGTTTCTTCTCTCTCGCTGCCTCGCGGCCGGATAATACGAGGCGGTGTGTCTCCTCGTCGGCGGTGATAACGGTTACCTCGATGGTCTTTCCGTCGAATTCCTTTAAGTCTTCCACATACTCGTCGCTCAGGCGGGAAGCCGGAATAAATCCGCGGATTCCTTCCAGGTACGCAACGGCGCCGGCGTTTACGATCTCTGCGATCTTTACCGGGACAACGGTGCGCTCTTCCATCATATTTTTCAGCTTATCCCACGCGAGGACCTGATTTGCTTCCTTCTTTGAGAGGACCATATTTCCCTCGCCGTCGTTTGTCTCCATCACGGTGGCTGTGATCTCGTCGCCCGGATGGATCATCTCTGCCATGTTGAAATCAGGATCTTCGCTCAGGTCGTCCTTGCGGATCACGCCGTCCGCGTAAGCCTTCAAGTCCACGATCACCGCGTCATCTGTCACATCGATCACGGTACCTGTCACAACATCGCCAACTCTAATTTTTTTAAGGGAGGCTTCCAGCTCCTCTTTGTAATCGTCCATGGATTCCATATGTCATCTCTCCTTTTCTCACCATCTGCCCTTACGCCGTTGGACGGCGTAATTATGAATAGTAATTCCTTTCTCTATTTAACCATATTCTGTGAATATTTGCCATAGTTTTCACAAAAAAATCATGATAAAATGTGCATAGTAATTACTGTACACGGGTAGGAGTTTTCTGAGCTGAAAATTCCGTACAATACAGTGGCGGTAGTGGATTTTGCCGATCTGGAATGCGAAGCATCGGCAAAATCAGTTACTGTTTGCGCAAAGCGTGAGCAGTAACGCATAGTATATATTTTGGAGGCACTCACCATGAAAGATTATGCTGACCTGCATACCCATACCATCGCCAGCGGACATGCCTATGGAACCATCACGGAGATGGTCCATGCCGCCGCTTTAAAGGACCTGCCGATCCTCGGCATCACCGAGCACGCCCCGTCCATGCCTGGAAGCTGTGGGGAGATGCAGTTTTGTAACTTCAAAGTGATCCCGCCGGTCTTGGAGGGCGTCCGCCTTTTATTCGGCTGTGAGTTAAATATCGTAGATTATAAAGGAACCATCGACCTGTCGGAAAAGATGTTAAAGCGGTTATCCTACACCGTTGCCAGTCTCCATGACCTCTGCTTAAAGCCGGGAACAAGGGAAGAAAACACCTTCGCTGTCGTCACAGCATTAAAAAATCCATATGTCACGATCCTCGGACACCCGGATGACGGAAAATTCCCGCTGGACTACGAGGCGGTAGTGAAGACCGCAAAGGAGCACCACCGGATGATCGAGCTCAACAACACATCCCTGACCCCGGGCGGATCCCGCATCCACGCATACGAAAATGACCGGATCATTCTTCCGCTCTGTGCGAAATACAAGGTTCCGGTTATCATGAACAGCGATGCCCACTTTACGACGGCTGTCGGGGAACATGGACGGGCGGAGGCCCTCTTAAAGGAGTTAAACTTTCCGGAGGAACTGATCGCGAACTATCATCCGGAGATCCTGAAGGAATATATTCCGGATTTAGCTGACTTCCAGGGTTGAAACATCTGATAAAAGGGGGCTTGCCTTTACTGCTGGTAGCATATTTCAGCTGTCTGACAGCACAAAAAACGGCTGCGAAGTTTTATTTCACTTCACAGCCGTTTCCTCTTTCGTAAAAATCATTCCGGAATTACTTCAGCAGTTTGTCGACCTTCGCCCACAGTGCCTGCAGTTCCTTCTGATCGCTCAGACGGTCTTTCTGGATCCGGATAATATTCTCCAGCGCCGCATTCGCGCCGTCCGCATTTAACTTCTCGTCACAGGTCTTCTTCGCCTTTGTGTACGGGTCCATGCTCTCCTGATCCTCTTCCTGCTCTGCCTGGAGCTTCCGGATCTTCTCCACAAGCTTTACCGCCTCGTCCGACGGGTTCTTTACATCCTGCCAGTTTAAAAGGTGGGTGTTGTTCTCCGCGTTGATCGTATCCAGTGCAATACTGTTCTTTAACATCGTTTTCCAGTTGTCCGAGATCGCCGTCTCATACGTCTGCTTCGCAGTCTTATTATCCGCAAAAGCTGTCAACGGCATTCCCGCAAGACATACCAGAAGACCGAATAAAAATAAAATCCTCTTCATCTTCGTGTCCTCCTCATTGCAAGCTGATAATCAATCTCTTGACACTTTCGTGCTCCCGAGATACTAAAACATCTGAAATCCACCCGATTTTACTTTTTATTCAATCGGTGGATATTTTCCATGTTCCGTTCATTCAAAGAATATCTGCAAATGTCTGCTTATCACACTTACAAGTCCACTCTCTGAACTGTTATCATCTTATCACACTTCTGTCCATTCTTCTACGGCAAAGCTGCGGCAATCCTGCGGCAGTATGATCGTAAATATGGCACCTTCCGGCGAGGCTTTTGCCGCAATATCGCCTCCCATGTACTCCATGGAGCGTTTTGCGATGGAAAGCCCCAGCCCGTGATTTCCATTCTTCCCTTTATAAAAGCGATCGAACAGATGAGGAAGATCGTCTTCTAGGATTCCCGTCCCGTCGTCCCGGATCGTGATCTTTAGCTGCTCCCCGTTCTCCTCCACGGAGATCCAAACCATCTCCTTTGCGTATCGGATACAGTTTGATGTCACATTCGAGAACGCCCGGCCTAAAAGCATCACATCCGAGATAATTTTATGCTCATCCCCCGGCAAAAATTCCAATTTTATTTTTTTCTGATACGCAAGTCCCTCAAGGCGCTCGATCTGGTCCTCGATGTACTCCCGGATCCCCAACTCCACCGGCACGACCTGGTACCGCATCTGGTCCATTCTCGTCAACGTCAGGATCCCGTCAACAACTTCCGTCAGGCGGCTGCTCTCGTCCAGGATCACGCCTGCTGCCTGGGAGACGTCCTCAAAGACGCCTCTCTGGATTCCCTGGGCATAACCGCTGATGGACATAAGCGGCGTTCTGAGCTCATGGGACGCGTTCTGGAAAAACACACGCTCCGCCTCGTCTGCCTTTAAGAGATTGTCCTGCATCTGGTTGATCTCGTTCTCCAGCTCGTAGAGCTCCTTTACGTTGGTCCCAGTCTCGACTTTCTTAAACTTCTTCTCACCGATTCCCCGGGCTGCTTCGCAGAGACGGCTCACCGGAGTCGAAATACTTCCCGCAACGAACCAGAACAGCACAATGGACACGCCCGCCATCGCTCCCATAATCATGAGCACCAGTCTCGACACCTCATTTAAGATCACGCTGGTATCGTGGATCGGACAGTATAAGAGCACATTCTGGACATGACCGGTCCGGTTCTGACCCACATCCAGAAAATAGAGCATATATTTTGTGTCACCGATGGTCTCCTCCGTGATCTCCCCGCTCTCGAACGCCGGATCATTTCCGGTCATTCTCGTCAGAAATTCCGAGTACATCTGGGTCATCTCCGGCTGGTCATCATAGTTTTTCGGATACAGCACCCGGTACTTGTTTCCGATCACCAGCATCTTCGACTCCCCGGACTCCGTCTGGGCCGCGTTCCGCAGGGCATTTAGGAGACTTCTCCTGTCATCCTGCGCATTTGTCTCGTCCGGCACGTCCAGGTTCCTGTACTCGTCCGCCAATTCCTCCACCGTCTTCACCATCTGCCCCAGGTCACGCTTCGCGTTGTAGTTCATATGTCCGTCCAGCGCATAGCTGAACACGAACCACGCCGCAACCGGGAACGCGATCAGAAGAAGCATCACCGGAAGGAATATCTTCATCCGGATACTTAATTTCATGCCTCTCCTCCACTCGTCAGGCGGAATCCGTAGCCCCATACGGTCTCGATCTTCACGGTGCTCTTCTGGTCCTTCAGCTTCTTTCTGAGACGCTTCACCATGTCGTCCACAGCTCGGGTGTCAACTTCCCTGCTGTCCACCTTCCAGAGAGATTTTAACAGGTCATCACGGCTCGCCGCATGTTCCTGGCGCTCCAGCATATAGCACAGGAAGTCGAATTCCAGCGGTGTCAGGGCAAAATCTTCGTCCTTTAACTTCGCGGCACGGCGCTTCGGGTAGAGCTTGATATCCCCGATCTCATAGGACTCCTTCGCCTCTTCCTCCTGTCCGGAGAATGTGTCCACGCGGCGGAATAACGCCTTGACTCTCGTCACAAGTTCCAGCGGCAGGAACGGTTTTACCATGTAATCGTCACTTCCGAGAGTGATTCCGGTGATCCGGTCTAATGGGGAATCCTTCGCGGAGACAATGATGATCGGAACATGGCTCGTCTTCCGGATCTGGGTGCAGACCGTAAGGCCGTCCATCCCCGGCATCATGATATCGAGGATGCAGAGGTCCGGCGCTTTTTTCTGGAACGCGTCAAGAAGGGACTCGCCATCCCCGAAGCACTCCACCTCGTATCCCTCTTTTTCCAGGAAATTTTCTATCAGAAAACAGATGTTTTTTTCATCATCCGCCACATAGATCAGCTTTGGCATAATTTTCCTCCTGTATTTCTATTGTCTGCCAGGATGCGCAGCCTATTCCGCCGCCTTTCGGCAGTCTGCGTTCCCGAGCTTTAACTTCTTTGTTAACGCCCATTATACCATGCCTTTCCTTGCATGGTAAATACCTGCCGCAGAATTGCCGCACGACCGCCCGGACCCGCGTCTCATTCTAATCATCTGAATATTGTAACTGTTCAGTGCCTCACAGTTACGGGCAAAAATCCATTCCAAATCGGCTTCGCCGATGGGATTTTTGCCTTTAAGCCTATGTTTTATTACGGTCAGCGCAGCAAGTGCGCAGACCTACTGAACAGTTACTGAATATTTTCAATTTCTGCTCCTGCATCCCGGAACAGAGGACAAAACTTCGCAGAAAATTGTCCGCAAGACTCTTTTTCCCATTGTACTTTTCAACAAACTGTTGTAAACTAACTCTATATCACAGCGCAGTGTGAAAGAAATGTTTTTCCCACTCGCCATCCAACATTTTCAGAAAGGACGGAATCTCACATGAATAAAGACCTGGAATTTCTCACCCGCGTGATCGACGAAAACTCCGCGAAGATCCTGGATGCCAACGATAAGATCTGGGAGTATGCCGAGCTGGCGTTCCATGAGACAAAATCGGCTGCCCTGTTAAAATCAATCTTAAAAGAAGAGGGCTTTGCCTTGACGGAAGGCGATGCCGGAATCCCGACCTGCTTTACCGGAACCTTTTCCTACGGAACAGGAAAACCTGTCATGGGAATCCTCGGCGAGTCTGATGCCCTGTCTTCCTTAAGCCAGAAGGCCGCTGACCCGCACAAGGAACCTTTAAAGGAAGGCGCTCCGGGACATGGCTGCGGCCACTGCGCGCTCGGTACCGGCGCTCTCGCCGCTGCCCTGGCTGTCAGGGAATACCTGATCGCCAACAAGAAGGACGGAACCATCATCTACTTCGGCTGCCCGGCTGAAGAAGGCGCAGGTTCCAAGCAGTTCATGGCCCGCGCAGGCATGTTCGACGATGTCGATTTCGTATACTCCTGGCACCCGGCAACAAAGAACGCCGTCGAGTGCAATCACAGCAACGCCATCATGGGCGCAAACTTCTATTTTAAGGGTGTTGCCTCCCATGCAGGCGCAACCCCATACCTCGGAAGAAGTGCCCTGGACGCCGTTGAACTCATGAACGTGGGCTGCAACTACCTGAGAGAGCACATGATCCCGGAAGCGAGGATCCACTACGCTTACATCGATGCCGGCGGAACCGCCCCGAACGTCGTACAGGATCACGCGACGATCCGCTATGAGGTCCGCTCTCCGTGGGTCTACCAGGTAAAAGAGCTCTTCGAGCGCGTAAAAAATGTTGCCCGCGGCGCATCCATCATGACCGATACCACCTTTGAGTGCGAGCTTTCCATGGCGTTCACCGAATATCTTCCAAACAACGCCCTGGCGGCGGTTGCGGACGAGTGTTTACAGGAAGTCGGCGCTCCGAAATGGGATGACGCGGATTACAGGATGGCAAAGGAATTCTTAAATACCTACCCGGCGACCACCCTGGAAAACATCAAATCCCAGATCATTGAGACTTACGGGGAAGACCGCTTAGAGGAGATTCTTGAAAGGCCGCTGGATTCCGAGATCCACCCGTTCAACCCGGATAAGATCAAGCTGACCGCCGGCTCTACAGATGTGGGTGATGTCGGATACGCCGCCCCTACCTTAAATATCAATATTGCCACCGCATGTGTCGGAAATGTCGGACACTCCTGGCAGATGGTTGCCCAGTCCTGCAGCCCGTTAGCCCACAAGGGACTCCTGACCGCAGCAAAAGTCCTGGCTCTCTCCTGCATCCGCACCATGGACCGCCCGGATGTGATCGAAGCCGCAAAGAAAGAACTCCACAAGAGAAACGGTGGACACTATACCTGCCCGCTGCCGGATTCTGTTGAGCCGCCGTTAGATACATACTAAACCGTCGATTCACGGTTCTCCGCAGACTCCATCTTTCACAATTTGAAACTGCTTTATCTGTAAAATCATGTCTGCGTGAGTTCAGTCTTTCATACAAAAAACGGATATTTTGTTACAGTTCAGCCATGCGCTGGTTTGAATGAGAAAGTGTGTTGCAAGCTTGCTTGCATAAGCACTTTTTCATCCAAATCAGCATATGGTGGAACCACCAAGCTTCTTGTTTTCATGAATATGAAAACAAGAAGATGTAATGGCTGAACTGTAACGATATTTTTCAATAAGTTGATCAGGGTACATGTTCGTACCCTGATTTTCTGTTATAATGATAATGTTTCAATAGCCTGTTCCTATACGGAACTAACCGGAAAGTATAAGCTCTCGACTTAAAATCCATGCTTTATCAGCCACTCAATACAGTGGTTCTACTGTGTATACAAGGGAGGAATTGAACATGAACATACTGATCGCCGCAGATTCCTTTAAGGGAAGCTGCTCTGCCAGACAAGTGACCGATACCATTGAACGTGCCGCAAAAAATGTAATCCCGGATGTGACCATCACAAAGATTCCTGTCGCTGACGGCGGAGAGGGAACCGTTGATGCCTTGGTTGCTGCCATGAAAGGAACAAAAGTCAGCGTTCCTGCCCATGATCCTTTGGGGCGCCCAATAACCGCCGAGTATGGACTTCTCCCGGACGGCAGCGCCGTGATCGAGACCGCTGCGGCGTCCGGACTTACCTTATTAAAACCTGAGGAGCGGGATGCCCTGCACGCGTCCACCTTTGGAACGGGCGAGCTGATCCGTCACGCCCTGGAACATAGAGTTAAAAAGATCATCTTAGGTCTCGGCGGAAGCGCCACCACCGACGGCGGCGCCGGGCTGGCAGGTGCCCTTGGAATCTCGTTTCTCGATAAGGATGGGAAGGAACTGGAACCAGGCGGTGTCCACTTAAGGGAGCTCGCCTCGATCTCCACGGATGGGCTTTTGAGGGAAGCCGCCGGATGCGAGTTTTTGGTTGCCTGCGATGTAAAAAATCACCTCTGCGGAGCCCTCGGAGCAGCTGCCGTGTTCGGACCTCAGAAAGGGGCTGATGAGGAGCAGGTGAAGATTCTTGACGCGGCGCTCGCTCACTATGCCGCAGTTTTGAAGGATAAACTCCACTGCGCTGCCGCCGACACCGACGGGAGCGGAGCGGCAGGCGGCCTGCTCTGCGGAATTCTCCCGTATTTCCCGGTGACGATCTGCTCGGGAATCGACCTGGTTCTGGATCTCACGGATTTCGATGAGCAAGTGAAGCAGGCGGACCTTGTAATTACGGGCGAAGGACGGATTGACTTCCAGTCCGCGCTGGGAAAAGTTCCGGTCGGTGTCGCGGAACGCGCAAAAAAAGTCAGGAATGTTCCGGTGGTTGCCATCGCCGGGGCGAAAGGCGACGGATGCGAAACGCTTTATGATTTCGGGATCGATGCGATCTTCGACACGGTTCCGGGCGTCATGTCGTTGGATGATGTGATGAGTCATGCGGAGGAGAATCTGCTGAATACTGCAGAGAATGTGCTTAGACTGTTTCAGATTGGAAATATTTTCACTTTCTGAGCCTTTTGGCGGATACTCTTCTGTGTTTTATCTGCCCACAATTTTTTCAAAAAAGGAGACGATTATATATGAAGCTTGTAGTTTTAGATGGATATACAGAAAACCCGGGCGATTTAAGCTGGGACGCATTAAAAGAATTCGGTGACCTCACCGTCTATGACAGAACTTCCTTCACAGAATCACCTCTGATCACTGAACGTATCGGTGATGCCGAGATTATCATCACAAATAAGACCCCGATCTCCCGTGAGACCATCGACAAGTGTCCGCGTATCAAGCTGATCGCGGCTCTCGCCACCGGCTACAATGTCATCGACTATAACTACGCCGCTGAAAAGGGAATTCCTGTCGTAAATGTTCCGACATACGGAACCGCATCTGTCAGCCAGTTCTCCATCGCTCTTCTCCTTGAGATCTGCCATCACATCGGCCACCATGACAAGACTGTCCATGAAGGAAAATGGGCTGAAAACATTGACTGGTGCTATTGGGACTATCCGCTGATCGAGCTGGAGGGAAAGACCATGGGCATCATCGGCTTCGGGCGCATCGGTCAGGCTGAGGGACGCATCGCGAAAGCTCTCGGCATGAACGTCATCGCCTATGACCTCTACCCGAATGAATCCGGCCGCGCGATCGCGGATTACGTTACCCAGGATGAGCTTTTCGCGAAGGCTGACGTGATCTCCCTGCACTGCAATCTGACACCGGAAAACGCAGGACTCATCAACCGGGAAAATATCGCGAAAATGAAGGACGGCGTGATTCTTCTGAACAATGCCCGCGGGCAGCTTGTCAACGAGGTGGACCTCGTAGAAGCGCTTGCTTCCGGCAAAGTCGCTGCCGCCGGTCTCGATGTCGTTTCCACTGAGCCGATCAAGGCTGACAACCCGCTCTTAAAAGCTCCAAACTGCATCATCACCCCGCATATTTCATGGGCTCCGAAGGAAAGCCGCGGGCGGATCATGGACTGCACTGCGGAGAATATCCGGGCGTTCTTAAACGGAAAACCGGTTCATGTAGTGAACATGAAATAATTTTGACTGGGCATATCAGGCTTTTTAGCGCCACTGTGTCACAGGAAATTATCTAAAATTTCCTGTGACATTTCATTTCAAAAATTCCTGTCATCATTTGCTATCCAGAAGAAAGGACATGTTCCGTTCCTTATGACACTGAACTACATTTAAAATTATGAATGAATCGATCCACAAATATTTCCGCGTCGGTACGCTCCGATGGATGAGTTTTCCCGACAAAGCCTCCCTCATGGGACCGGCTCCATACGCGGCAAAATTCGGCGCCGAGATGCGGATGACCCACAACAATTTCGGTCTTCTCGTAGATCTCTCCCACATCCCGGTCACCCATGAGACCAGCCAGTTCGTCCTCCGCACGCTCCGCCCTTACATTACCCATTTAAAAATACGTTCCATCCCGGTGTGCCAGCGGTTCTTTCTAAGCTCTGGATGAAAGAATCGTACCTGCCGTAGATGGAACGTATTTTTTCGCTTTCTAGTTGTTCTACTTATTTTTTCTTTCTGGATTTTTCGCACGTCAAGTGCATAAATTTGTTAAACGATTGCAATTGTTTATCTATTTTCTTCCTTCTCCGCGCTTCTCACCGTATTCACCATATACCGGATGACTTCCACCGGGTAATCTCCGACCGCAGTCTCCCCTGTCACCATGATTGAAGCAGCGCCATCCATCACAGCATGGAAGATATCATTTACCTCCGCACGGGTCGGGACAGGGCTGCGCTCCATGGAGGCCAGCATCTGGGTCACTACCATGAACGGCTTTCCCGCCGCCCGGCACTTCTCGGAGATCTGGCGCTGGACACCCGGAAGGTCCCAGAGATGAACGGCATTTCCAAGGTCACCCCTGGCGATCACGATCTCATCCGCCGCCGGAAGAAGTTCCTCCAGTTTCCGGACGCCATCCATATTTTCGATCTTCGCGAAGAGCCTGATATCCTCCGCTCCCGCCTCCCGAAGCGCCTCTTTTACGCACTCCAAGTCACTGTGATCTCTCACAAATGGCTGCATGACACCGGTCACGCCCATCTCTTTTGCGATCTTAATGTTTGCAAGGTCAGAATTTGTCAGCGTCGGCGGATAGATCTTCGCGCCCGGAAGAGCCGCGCTCTTTCTGCTCTTTAGGAGACCGCCCCAGAGGACCTTTGCGAAATAACGCTTTTCCTGAGTGTTTTCTCCACCATTCTCGGCCACATTTTCCGCTTTTTCCACAATTTTTAAATGGATCTTCCCATCGTCCAGGAGAACTTCCTGGCCCGGAATCAGGTATGGGAAGGTGAGTTCCGGAAGCATGATCTTCGCATACTCTCCAGGTACTTTCACATGGTCACGTTTATTTTGGGACCGATCAGCGTTTCCAGAACCTTTTCCAAATGTATTTTTCTCAGCTGGTATTTTCTCGATATCTTTATTTTCAGATTTCTGTGCGATTTCTTTTCTATCTGCCCCACTTACTGAGGAATCCTTCACTTTTTCTGGGATTCCGCATATCTCTACAATATCCCCATTCTTCAACGAAACAGGCTCAGAGATGGTTCCAGTTCGCAGTTCCGGTCCCTGAAGGTCCACGAGAAGCTGCGGTTTTACCCCGCATTTTTCTGCTGCGCGCTTCATCTTTCCAATCAGATCCCCTGACTCTGCGAGCGTAACATGGGACAGGTTCAGCCGCATTCCTGTCATTCCCAGTGAAAACATCTCCGCCAGCACCTTCTCGCTTGCGCACGCCGGTCCCAGCGTTCCGTATATATTCACCATCTAAACGTCCTCCTGATCCTTATTCTTCCTCAAGCATATCATAAGGCGGCGGGATTGTCATCCAGTTTCCCGGCGGGAAGAACTTTTCCCGACTTTCCTGGCTACAGAACCTGCCACCGGCAGCTTTTTCCAGATGCATGGCAATATAAAAGGTGCGCCAGACCTTTTTTCTCTGTCCGCCACACCTTCTTTTATCGAAGATCCCATTCTTTATTTATCTTTCAAAAACCTTAAACCTGGATTCTATCCGCAACTTCACATCCGATCGCGACTCTGCACATGTCATTTCCAATGATCATCCAGTCATTGTTCCGTAGGATCACATCGATCGGGTTTCCCTCGCAGAAATCGTGGCGATGAAGAAAATCCATCACCTTCTGGTTTCCGAGCATCCACTTAATTGTATAACGTTCCCCTGATTTTGCCGTTGATAAAGCCTGCATAATAACGCCCCCTGATCCTATGCTTTACAATTGTTTTATCGGATATTATCTGTAAATTTATATGAATTTATTCATTTTGTATCTTCTTTTTATAGAATACTCCTCAAACTATTGGTTAGTCAAGCGTAAAATCAGTTAGGTGCATGTAATCTTTTCGTCTACGGCAAAATCACAAATTCGGTACTGCTAACATAGCATATATTATTTTTGTAACAGAAAAACCCGCAGAACAAAGTTCTGCGGGCATCTTGCGCTTGGACACAAATATCTCACGGAGATACTATATTTATTTTTTCGGTGCAAAGCACCTCGGTATTAGATTCGTTGATTACTCGATGATTGTAGCAACTCTACCGGAACCAACAGTTCTGCCGCCCTCACGGATAGCGAAACGAAGACCCTGCTCCATAGCTACCGGATGGATAAGCTCGATTGTCATCTCAACGTTGTCGCCCGGCATGCACATCTCTGTACCTTCCGGAAGCTCGCAAACGCCTGTAACGTCTGTTGTTCTGAAGTAGAACTGCGGACGATAGTTGTTGAAGAACGGTGTATGACGGCCGCCCTCGTCTTTAGTAAGAACGTAAACCTGAGCTGTGAATTTCTTGTGGCACTTTACAGAACCCGGTTTAACAAGGCACTGTCCTCTCTGGATTTCAGTTCTCTGAACACCACGAAGAAGAGCACCGATGTTATCACCAGCCTGAGCCTGATCAAGAAGTTTACGGAACATCTCG
>ERZ856578.4162-NODE-4162-length-20114-cov-4.224884_pt1 | contig 20114 bp, 16 predicted proteins | sample MGYA00514384_ERZ856578 | MGnify/ENA primary metagenome ERZ856578 (study PRJEB29103, sample SAMN06111958) | human gut metagenome | biome: human gut; feature: ankylosing spondylitis patient; material: healthy_person | host: Homo sapiens | place: China:Hangzhou... | reverse complement strand
GTACAGCCAGAGACAAAGGTGGTCCACGACATAGCCTTGATCTCGTCATCGGACAGGAAAAGAGCCACATCACAGATTCGGTCAAGAAGCTGCAATGTGGCAATGAGTGTATTGTATTTCAGGGTTCCTCGGAAGATGCGGAATTCGATGGTGTCAGCATTGGTGAGGTTTACGCTGGTGTAACGTCCGGCATGGCCTTTCTTGGCATGATCCAACAGCTCCTTGGGATGATCCTTGTAGCCGTAGCGAGCCGCCCAATGATCCAACTGGCGCTGTGTCCGGCGGCTGAACTTCAAAAGTTCTTCCCAGTTCTTCTCGAAGAAGAACAGAATCCGGGCAATCACCGCATCCTGCGCCCTCTCCGTATCACCAAAGGCGTCGCGGTTCACATGGACATGCAGACCGCAGGTGCCTGCCTGATGACTTTTATAGCCCATATCAACCGCACATTGCAGGATTTTCTTCCACGGCATTTCTTTCAGGTGGTAATCCAGCGTCATGGGGTGCGTTACCATTTCAAAACCATCGTCCAGAGAACCGTCATGCTTACAGTAGAGATTTTCCAAGCCGTTGCTGTTGGCGATCTCCATGACCTCACGGGCACTGGAATTATCCTCCCCGGCCCCGTCAATCTCCAACTCCACGCCAAAATACCGGGGGCCATCTCCACGGAATAGCGGTTCCGGCTTGTAGTAATAGTCCTGAATCGCCCGGTCACGATTTCTGCTGGAATAGCAATCATGGCAAAGCGGGTAATTCTGGTCTTCATCATCGCTGGCATAATAGCTATCACCTTCGTGAATTACCCGTCCGCAGCGGTCACATCTGTAATAGTGGTTTTCATAGTAGTGCTGACAGAGGGGTGTATCTTCGTCACCGGCGTTATCATCCCGATAGATCCGCTCTCCGCAGCGGGAACAGAGTGTGGTTTCTTCCTCTGCACAGCATTCGCACAGGGAATCATTCCCCACCATCACAGGTGTTCCGGGAATGATCTGCCCGCAATGGCAGCAGGTAGTATGTTCAGTCATCGTTGTCAATCTCCTTTGTAAAATAGTCAATGGTTGCGCACAAAAGCGCGGCGGCAGCAGCCAGCAGGATTCCAATGATGTCATTGGAATCAAAAATCAGTTTATCATTCGTGATCTTCTCCCTTCTTGTTCCTTAGTGCAATCAGGCCAGTATGGTCTTTCGCAGGAATGTGCCGATGATCTCCGCCAAAACAGCGCGGATCAGGCGCAACAGATGGTTCAGCATGTTTTTCTCTCCCTTCACATTTTTCTTGATTTTCATACAGATTTGCAGCTTGCAGAGTACTATTTTCGTGATTTTTTCTGCAAAACTGAAAAAGAGCCGGAACCCGTAATCACCGAGGATTTACAGGTTCTGGCTCTTTCTCTTATGAATAATACACGTTTCAAAAGTGAGAAATAACGCTAAATGGGACAAAAGGGATAACAAAGATATAAGGCAGACGGCCAATTTCAATTCAGGAGGTTTTGACTATGACACGATACGATGAACGCTATGACGAGTTCGGTTATGAACGTGAGGACTATGATGGGACGGTACAACTTAATGAGTACCTGACCCCAAGAGAGGTCATGGAGCTACTGGCGATTGGAAAAAACACGTTTTACAAAATGGTCCAGGGTGCCGTCAAGATTTGGACCTTATCGGGACGAGAAAATGGCACATCTTATTTTGCTATGCTTGCATAGAAAACGGGACTCCGGAGTTAAACTCCGGAGTCCCGTTTTTTTATCAATATTTCAAATAGGAAGGAGGGAGGCCTTCTACGGTATCAGTTGTCAGGCTGGAAGGGGCTATGGGATGACGCAGACCATTTTTATGCATCTTTTTCAGACCATCCAGAATACGGGGCAGATTTTCCGGAGCAATGGTGAGCCGGACCTCCCATTCTCCGATGCCGCTGAACTTGCGGTCCGCAGAGCAGGGAAGAGCCAAGGCTGGCTTGCGGGTAAGAAATGTTTTACACCAGGAATCTGAACAGGTGGATTCTCCACTGAAGGTGAACTGGAGCCGTTCGTACTCCTCATACTGATACCCCGCCAACAGCATGAATGCCTGAGAGGAGCTGAGGTACAGTGCGATCACATCCGGATCGATACGGCCAGAATCAATGGGAGAGCATACCATAGCGATATATTCAGGGGGGATACAGTCTAAACCAGCATGATGTGCACGGGCAGCTTCACTGTTGCCGTACCAGACACCCTGGAATACTTCTCCGGTATACCATTTTTCGTCTCGCTTAAACATGCCGTTGACACCGCGGCAGTAATTGTTATGGACATTTTCCGGCTTGCAGGCTACAGTCCAGCCGAATTGCAGGGCCTGGCCAACTACGACACAGGGAGCGTAATGCTTTTCGTGAATACGGACTTTGGGAATGCTCATGAGTTCTTCTTCTGTGCGGACCCACTTGATCCCCACGGGTGTATACATAAGGTGCAGGTATTTTTTTAATGTTTCTGTGACCTCTTTCCAGTATTCAAGTTCCATTGCTTTTTCCTTTCTTTCAGCGCAGCAATCCTTCAATGGATTTCATATTTCCTCTGATTACATCGCAGCAGGAATGAAAGCGCTTTAGTTCGATCTCTGTCAATGGCAGTTCGATTATTTCCTCCACACCGTTGCTGCCAATCACGCAGGGAACACCGGCACAGAGGCCGGATTCACCGTATTCACCATGGAGTTCCATGCTCACGGGAATTACGGCTTTTTCATCATGCAGAATCGTCCGTACAACATAAGCGGCCGTGCTGGCGATTCCATATTCCGTGCAACCCTTTCCGGAAACCGTTACCCATCCGCCGTCAATGGCTTCTTTTTCAAGCACGTCCTGGTCAAGCCTGAATTTGTAGGAGGTCTCCGCCCAGTCTTCCAGAGGCATTCCGCGGAAGCAGACACAGGACCAGGGAGAAAACTGGGCTTTTCCATGCTCGCCCAGCATGTAAGCAGTGATGGATTTATGATCGATCCCGGTTCTCTGTGAAATGGCGGACAGCAGCCGGGAAGTGTCCAATGCGCTGCCGGTACCAAATACCCGCCCCTTCGGCATACCCATTTTGGCTATCAGATGATAGGTAATGATATCGCAGGGGTTTGTGATGTTGACAAGGATGCCGCTGAAGCCGCTTTCCTTAATGCCTTGGACGATACTGTCTACCATGGGAATGGTAAATTTCAGTTCAGACAGCCGGTCTTTTGTAGCCAGCTGGCTGCTCTCTCCAACGCAGTTGATTAGAATATCACAGGCACCGAAATCAATCAGTTCTCCTACCTGAACCATTACACGATGCGGAAGATAAGCTACTGCGTCCCGGATATCCTGACATTCGCTGATGGCTTTTTGACGATTGATATCCGACAGGATCAATGTATCCGCTAATCCTTGTACGGCAAGTGTATATGCAACGTGGGCGCCTACATGTCCTAGACCTAAAATACCGATGGTTCTTGTTTTCATTTTATGCCTTTCGTTACTGCCCGGGCGGAATAGTTCCGCCCGGGCAGTTTATTCAGTTAGTTTTCAGAGAGCTTCCGATAACGGTCATAACGGTCCTTGGCCTCCTGAATGGTTTTTTCATAAAGCCTGTCAGCCTTCTCCGGGAATACGTTGGCCAGAGAGGCATAACGGTTTTCACCCTTCAGGTACTCCAGCATCTTGGCGGTATCCGGTTCCGGAGAATCCAGCTGGAAGGGATTCTTTCCTTCAGCGATCCGGCGGGGATCATAGCGATACAAGTGCCAATAGCCGCATTCCACAGCCTTTTTCATTTCTGTCTGCGTGCAGCCCATGCCGGCTTTGATACCGTGCTCCAGGCAGGGACAATAGGCAATCACGATCGCGGGGCCGGGATAAGCCTCCGCCTCACGGATGGCCTTCAGCGTCTGCGCCTGGTCGTAGCCGATAGCCACCTGAGCAACATACACATAGCCATAGTTCATCAGCATGGCGCCCAGATCCTTCTTTTTCACGTTCTTACCGCCAGCAGCAAACTTTGCGATTGCTGCGGTGGGCGTGGATTTGGAGGATTGTCCGCCGGTATTGGAATACACCTCAGTGTCAAGAACCAGCATATTCACATCGCGGTTTTGCGCCAGAACATGATCCACACCGCCAAAGCCAATATCATAGGCCCAACCGTCGCCACCAAAGGCCCAAACGGATTTTTTGCCAAGATATTCACTGTTCTGCAGAACGAACGCAGCCTCCGGACGGTCCTTCACGGTCTCCAGAGCGGTAATCAGAGCATCGCTGACGGTACGGGTTTTGGAGCTGTCACTCCAGCTGCTCAGATAATCCTGAATAGCTTCAGTCTGAATACCGGCTTCTTTCAGCTGTTCCAGACGAGTCAGGATTTCCTTGCGGATGGTATCCTGTGCATGATAGAAGCCATAAGCGAATTCCGCGTTATCCTCAAACAGTGACAGCTGCCAAGCGGGGCCATGTCCCTTGTCATCGCAGCAGTAGGGTGTGATCGGCATTGCCGCACCATAGGCGGAGGAGCAGCCGGCCGCATTGGCAATGTACATCCGATCACCAAACAGCTGGCTGATCAGCTTGATGTAGGTGGTTTCCGCGCAGCCTGCGCACGCCGCGGAGAACTGGAAGTAAGGCTTGGCAAATTGGGAGGTCTTGATGCTCTTGTCGCTGATGATATCTTTCTTCAGCAAGGCCTCGTTCATAGCATACCGGTCAAAGTTGGACTGCTCCGCCTTCATCTCCTCAAAGGGAGTCATGGTCAGTGCTTCCTTGGCAGGACAGGCGGTGAGGCATACGCCGCAGCCCAGGCAGTCATAGGGAGAGACCTGCATGCGGAAGGAATAGGCGGGAGCATCCTTTCCAAGACCCTTGGCGGGCACAGTGACAAAGCTTTCCGGTGCGCCTGCCTTTTCTTCTTCCGTCAGCAGGATGGGGCGGATCGCGGCATGGGGGCAAGCGGCGGAACAGCGGTTGCACTGAATGCAGGCATCGGAATTCCACTTGGGAACCTTGGTAGCCACGCCGCGCTTGGAATAAGCAGAGGTACCGTTTTCCCATGTGCCATCCAGGCAGCCGTGCTTTTTCAAAATGGAAATAGGAAGCTTATCGCCCTGCTGACGATCCATGGGGATCACAATTTCCTTGACGAAAGGCGTTCCGGCAGGTTCCTTATCGGGCTCATCTTCGGCAGCAGCCCAAGCGGCGGGAATATCGACCTTCACCATACCGGTCAGACCGGCATCAATGGCGCGGTCATTCTTGTCAACGACCTCCTGGCCGGCCTTTTTGAAGTAGGTATTGTAGTTGCTGGCTTTCATCTCACGGACAGCCAGATCCATGGGGATGATATCTGTCAGCTTGAAGAAAGCGGCCTGCAATACATTGTTGCTGTGCTTGCCGAGACCCAGACCTTCTGCAATGCGGGAGGCATCCATAATATAGAATTGCGCGTGCTTTACCGCCAGATCCCGTTTCATCTTGGCGGGAAGGCGGGTTTCCAACTCCTCGACAGACCAGGGGCAGTTCAGCAGATAAGTGCCGCCCTCTTTCAGATCGGAGGTTGTGTCGTACTTGGTCACATAAGTGGGTGCATAGCAGCCAACGAAGTCTGCTGCAGAAACCAGATAAGTGGCATGGATCGGCTTATCACCAAAACGCAGGTGAGACTGAGTCAAACCGCCTGACTTCATGGAATCGTAGGAGAAGTATGCCTGTGCATATTTATCTGCGGCCAGACCAATGGTCGTAATGGCATTCTTGTTGGCGCCTACTGTACCGTCTCCGCCGATACCCCAGATCTTACAGGCCTTCTGACCGGGATATTCCAGGATCAACTCCTGATATTCCAGAGAGGTGTGCGTCACGTCGTCATTGATGCCGATGGTAAAGCTGTTTTTAGGCTGTGCCAGCTTCAGATTGTCATAGACCGCGACAAACTGACCGGGAGTCGTATCCTTGGAAGCAAGACCATAGCGGCCGCCCACTACGGTGATATCATTTCTGCCGGCCTGACGCAGGGCGCTGCAAACATCCAGATACAAGGGTTCACCGACAGAGCCGACTTCCTTGGAACGATCCATCACGGCGATACGCTTACAGGTGGCAGGAATTGCGTCGGCAAAATGCTGTACGGAGAAGGGACGGAACAGATGCACCTGCACCATACCAACTTTGCGGCCGTGGGCATTCAGATAATCCACAGTATCCCGCACGGTTTCGGAGCCGGAGCACATGATGACGATAACTTCCTCCGCATCCTCTGCACCATAATAGTTGAACAGCTTGTAATTCCGACCGGTGAGCTTATTGATCTCATCCATATAATGTTGGACCTTGACGGGAATTTCGGCACTGTGCTCATTAGCACCTTCACGGCACTGGAAGAACACGTCCGGATTCATGGTAGTTCCTCGAGTGGACGGGTGTTCAGGATTCAATGCGTGTTTCCGGAAGGCGTTGAGCTGGTCATAGTCGATCAGCTTGGCAAGGTCCTCGTAATCCAGGGCCTCAATCCGCTGCATTTCGTGGGAGGTGCGGAAGCCGTCAAAGCAATGCATAAAGCAGTTGCGGCTGCTGATCGCGGACAGATGTGCCACAGCGCCAAGATCCATAGCCTCCTGTGGAGAAGAGGACATCAGCATGGCGTAGCCAGTGGTCCGGCAGGTCATAATATCCGTATGATCGCCGAAAATGGTTGCCGCGTGCGTACCGACGGCACGGGCAGCTACGTGAATAACGCCGGGGAGAAATTGACCGCCCATTGCGTACATGTCGGGGATCATCAGCATCAGTCCCTGGGATGCCGTGTAGGTGGTGGTCAGAGCACCGGCCTGCAGAGAGCCGTGGCAGGTGCCGGCGGCGCCTGCCTCTGACTGCATTTCAATGACATCCACCGGATTTCCAAACAAATTTTTCTTTCCCTTGCTGGACCATTCATCTACCTTTTCCGCCATGACAGAAGAGGGGGTGATGGGGTAGATGGCCGCCACTTCCGTAAAGGCGTAGGAAACATGCGCAACGGCGGTATTACCGTCCATTACGACGTAATTCTTTTTTCTTTCCATTTTATACCTCCAAGGTCTTACGCACCTTTGGCTGTTATTTTTGAAGCTGATTGACAGAATGCGTGGGAGCGCCGGTGCGATAAACCGCAACGGTCTGCTCTCCGCATTGCGAGAGCAGGGAATCCTCTGAATCCACGGACAAGAAAGCACAATGGGGTGTCACGATCACATTGTCCATTTGGAACAGGGGATTATCGGGATTGGGTGTCTCGTTTTCCAGAACGTCCAGTCCTGCTCCCGCGATTTGCTTTTTCTTCAATGCGTCTACCAATGCGCTTTCCTTGATAACGGCGCCTCTGGCAGTGTTGATGATGTAAGCGGAGTCTTTCATCATCTCAAATGCCCGCTCATCAAACAGATACTTGGTTTCGTCGTTCAAGGGCAGCGTGATGGAAATTACATCACTTTCTCTGCAAAGCGTTTCAAAGTCGACCTTGCGGACCTTGAGCTCCGCCATGGCTTCCGCACTCATGTAGGGATCGTAGGAAATAACATCCATACCCAATGCCTGGGCCTTGAATGCCACCTGCCGCGGGATACGTCCCAGGCCACACAGTCCCAGGATCTGACCGTTCAGCCGCCGGATAGGTTTGGCAATGTTGAAATCCCAGCCGCCCTGCTTGACATCCTTAGCCAGCAGCCATAGTTTCTTGACACAGACCAGCATCAGCATGATAACATGGTTGGAAACATCAAATTGTGCGCCGTATTCCGGGATATTTGTTACATAAATACCCTTCTTTGTAGCGGCGTCAACATCAATGTTGTCAAATCCGATAGCTGGGCGTGTAATCATCTTGCAATGTTCCATTGCGTCGATGACCTGAGCGCTGATCTTTGCGTGGTGAACAAACACTACATCAGCGTCCCGTACCAACGGAATCAATTTTTCGGGGTCCCGTTCCTGGTATGTAGATACATCAATATCAGGAAGCTCTTTAAGTTCGGTTAAAAAGGGGTCCAGTGTATCAAATAAATAGTCGGTAACAACTACATGAAAAGGCATGATATATTCTCCAAGTAAAAATAAAATCAAGTTTTATTATTGTGCTGTAACAAACCGCCGCTGATGCTTTTGCGGAGCATCAGCGGCGGCATCTCTTTATTTCACCAGTTATGGGAACGGAGTGCCGGACCATGAGTCCGTTTGATGATTGCCGTGATCGGCTTACTCAATAGTTTCCTTCGCAGAATAGTGAGTCAGCGCATATTCGGAGTGCTCATTGCCTAGACCGGGAAGGTCAGGAACCTTGTACTTACCATTTACGGGCTGATAATCATAAATCGCCAGCTTACGGTTTGCTTCATACAAGCAGTTGCGATGATGCTCATGGATCACAAAATTAGGAATTGCGCATTCCATATGCAGTGCGGCGGCAGTAGAAATGGGACCCGCGCAGACATGGATCTGAACACTCACGTCATACACATAAGCCATGTCGCAGATTTTCTTGGTTTCGGTGATACCGCCGGTGTTGCCCATATCAGGCTGAATGACCTGAACAGAGTTGTTTTCAAAATAGGGAGCATACTGCCAGCGGGTATAAATACGCTCGCCCTGAGCGATGGGCATATCCAGACGGTCGGAGATGAACTTGTTCATCTTGGGAGTCGGGGTGTTGGGCTCTTCGAAATAGAAAATGTTGTATTTCTGCACCGCACGGCCCAGCTGAATTGCGGATTGCGCGTCGGGACGGCTGTGATTCTCCATAATGATGTCCACATTGGGACCGACCGCTTCGCGGCAGGCTGCAACGCGCTCTTCCACGAGCTGCACATAGTAAGGCTTCAGCAGGCGTTGCATTTCTTCCATCTTGTCAAATGCGCGGCCATCGCGGTCGAACGTAAAGAAGTCAATCTTCACGGCATCATAGCCTTCGTCAACGGCCTTCTTGCACACATTTACGTAGTCTTCAGTGGATGCCATGACCTCGCCGTGGTCGCTCCAGCCGAACTGCAGCTGAGAAGCATAGCAGCGCAGATTATCACGGCGCTTGCCGCCCAGCAGCTTGTACACAGGGACATTGAAATACTTGCCCTTGATATCCCACAGTGCAATATCAATAGCAGAAATACCGGCGTTGACCACCGGGCCGCCGCCCTGCCCCCAGAAAGTAGTTTTGTACAGCTTGTCCCAGATGACTTCGTTATCCAGGGGATCCATGCCGATCACCAGCTTTGCCAGATCCTTTACCATACCGAAGGCGGCATTCTGTGCGTTGCCATAAGCCAAAGCGGCTTCGCCGTCGCCATAGATGCCTTCATCTGTATAGACGCGGCAGAGAATGGGGCACCAGGTACCCTTCTTAAACTGTTCGACAGGGAGGTCTTCCATGAAGATGTCAATTTTTGTAATTTTCATTATTCTCTTCCTCACTTAAACAATAAGATGACTGTGTTGCTGTAAAAGACCATTTAGTATGGTTACACGATGTGTCCTAAAAGCTGCATGGGTCCCGTAATGATCTGGGGGAAAAATGCGATCAGGACCAGCGCGGCTGTCAAAACCCCCATAAAGGGCAACATGGGCTTTATCAGCTTTTCCATGGGAATTCCTGTCATAGAGGTAGTGACAAAGAGGTTACTGGCCATAGGAGGCGTGCAGAACGCAATGCCCAGAGCAAGGATCATCATAATGCCGAACTGCAGGCCGGTGACGCCGTAAGGCTCCAAAACACTGTACAGCAGGGGACCAAGGATGACGATCATAGGGGTCGTCTGGATGAACATGCCGGCGATGAACAGGATTACAAATACACACAGCAGGATAACGATGTAACTGTCGGACAGATTGCCAAAGAATGTGGTGATGGCACGGTTGATGCCCACCAGAGAGAAAATCTTGCCCAAGGCGGCTGCGGGAGCCAGAGTCAGCATGGTGCCGCCAGTGAAAATGCCGGTATTTCTGAACTCCTCGAAGATCCGGCTGAGCTTGATTTCGCGATAGTAGAGCGTACCAACGACAATACTGTATACGGTTGCGACAACGGCGGCTTCCGTCGCGGTGAACACGCCGCCGTAGATGCCGCCCAGAATAATGACAGGCATCAGCAATGCAGGCCATCCGTCACCCAGGGCTTTGCCGACTTCTTTCCAGCTGAAAGCACGCACACCCTTCAAGCCGCGCTTTCTTGCATAGAAATAGTTGATGATCATCATCAGACCACCGACCAAAATAGAAGGACCGATGCCGCCAACGAACAGATCACCGATAGAGACACTCATGGTCACACCGTAGACGACCATGGGGAAGCTGGGAGGCACGATTACGCCCAGGCATCCGGCAACGGTAATCAAACCAGCGGCGTAGTATTTATCATAACCGTTTCGGACCATTTCGGGCAGCATGATGGAGCCAATAGCGGCCACGGTAGCCACGGCGGAACCGGAGACCGCACCGAAGAACATGCAGCCAAGGATGGCAACCATGCCGAGGCTGCCAGTGGTCCGGCCAAAGAGACTGTTGCAGATCCGAATCAGTCTCCGGGACAGGCCGCCGCAGTCCATGATGTTGCCGCAGATAATAAAGAAGGGCATAGCGATCAATGTATAATTGGCCACACCGCTATACATAATGTTGGCGATAAAGGTCATGGAGGTGACCTTTGTCAGATATACCAGAGGAACAATGGGGAGAATCAGACAGACACCGACTGGTACGCCCAAAAACAGCATGGCGAACATTGTCACCAGCAAAACTACGACTGCCATCAGCGATTCACCTCACCTTTCTTATCAGTTTCAAGTTCAGCCTGCTTCATGGCCTGATACTCGCGTTCGCAGGCATCCAGATCCACGGTAGGTTTCTTTTGTCCAAGGTTGCTTTCGTCTTCGTGCCACAGACGGATAATGTCCTGCACAATGCGGATTGCGACCAACAGCAGAATTACGGGGATCTCAATGTAAATATATTTCTTGGGGATACGCAGCAGATCTGTTACACTGTCGCCCAGATTACTGATCACCTTGTACAAGGGAGCCTGCATATAGATGCAGAAAAACAGGAATACGATTTGACTTGCGATCATCATAACTTTGCGGACCTTGTAAGGAACAAAGAACTGGATCGCTTCGATGGAAATGTGCTTCCGGTGAGTAACTGCTGAAGCAAAGCCGCAATAGATCATGGGAACGAACATCAGCGTAGCCAATTCTTCAGCCCAGGTAATCGCATGACCCAGCAGATATCTGCTGATAACCTGGATCGTCATCAGAACGCAGATGGCAATAAACAGATATGCGCCCAAGTAGGATTCGAACTCATTTAATATATATTTCCAGCCTTTTTTCTTCATATATTTTCCCCCAAGACAGGGCGCCGAAGCGCCCTGTCCCCTTTTCAAATCTTAACCGAGTGAGATATGAGATCAGTTGGCGGCTTCCAGATAGCTCTGGAGCTTGTCCCATCTCTCCTGTCCCATGGTCTGGATGCAGGTGTCATACACAGAACTCATAGCGTCCTTAAAGGCCTGTGCCTGCTCGTCGGTGAGGCGGGTCACTTCCATACCGCTGTTTTCGCAGTTCGTCAGGAAACCGTCATCCAGCTCCATGATGCGCTGCAGACCAATGTCTTCAGCTTCGGCAATCAGATCTTCCAGGATCTGCTGGTCCTCGGCAGACATGCTGTCATAGAAAGACTTGCTGATGACCTGGCAGGAAGTGCTGTACAGATGGTTGGTAACAGTGCAGTATTTCTGGACTTCGTAGAGCTTATCGTTCCACAGGTTCTGAGCGGGGTTCTCCTCACCGTCAACGATGCCCTGCTGCAGGCCGGAATAGAGCTCAGAATAGGGCAGGGTCACAACGGATGCGCCAAGCGCTTCCCAAGCGGCGATCTGAATGGTGTCGCTCAGGGTGCGGAGCTTCAGGCCGCTGACATCTGCGGGAGACACAACGGGACGGGCATTGTTGGTCAGCTGACGGAAGCCCAGGGAGTTAATGCCGCGGAACAGAACGCCGTCAATATCGGCCTCAGCCTTAGCATACATGTCATCCAGCAGACCGGCCTTCAGCACGGCGTCGGCCTGCTCATAGCTGGTGAACAGGAAGGGCACGTTTACTTCGGCGAATGCGTCAGTATAGCTGGCCCAGTTGCCGGCGGTCAGGGAGTTCATCTCAAAGGTGCCTTCCAGCAGGCCGGCAATCACATCGTCAACGCCGCTGGCGAGAATGCCATCGGGATAAACCTCCAGACGATAGCGGCCTTCGGTACGAATAGGCAGTTCCTTGGCAAGATAGAAGCACACGGCGGGAATGGCGCCGCCGTTGCTCTGGTACGCAGCGGTAGAGGTGTTATTGGCATAGCGGATAGGAGTGGCATCGGGGAAGTTCTTCTGGGCCCATTCCACAGCGTCAAAAACGTTTTCGCCGGTGAACTCTTCGTAGGTCAATTCGCCGGAAGAGGAATCAGAGCCGGAAGCCGCAGGAGTGGAAGAGTCAGAGCTGCTGTTGCCGCCGCAGCCAGTCAGTGCGGTAACCATTAACATCGCCGAGAGAAGCATGCAAAGTACTTTTTTCATCTTCGTATTTCCTCCAATTATTGATTCATCCATATTTCCGGATTAGGGGGCGCTGCGATTTTGATTTTGTAGTTCTCCACCTCCTGGTCATTTTGCTGCGGCACTTACAGACTTTTTTGAAGTGTCCCAACAGATGGTTCTTTCGGTTATAGACGCGGTCGAAAGCTGCTGATGGACACTGTGCCCTGTTAAATTTTTACCAATTGTTTTATGCAATAAAACCTGATTTCATTTTAAATTATAGCGAGTCAATTTACCTTTGTCAATCCACTTGAAAAAAATTGTCGAAACTGTAAATTTTTGCGAAGCTTTTTTGCGTAAAATAGCAAGATATTTTAGTGAATATAATAAATCAATTTTATTGATAAAGAACTTTAAGAATAAAGGAATGGCAAAAAAGCTGGAAAAATAACCTAAATTAAATGTTTTGGCTTTATAAGAGATTGTGAGTTAAAGATAACAGTACCATTTGGATTGACAGGGCCAGACATGCTTGTCAGTGTTTTTTCCCCTTTCCCTTTGGCGGGCACCAGCACCCACCTGCGCATCAAAGACAAAAACTGAACGAGAATCCATCGTTGGTAGGTACGGAGTAATTTTGTTGGAGCACAAATGTATGCAGGCGGTAGGAAACCATTAAAGGCACCAGTATTTTCAATAGATTTGCAAGACATTAGTGTATTTCTGTCAAGCAAAACCGTGCATGACCTTGTAATAAGTTGGTTTGGTTGTTGTGGAAACGAAATAAGAAATATTGAAAAAATTGGTTGAAATGTGTATTTACTTTTTTGAAAAAAACGTTATTATGGTTTTATGTAATGAAATCGGATTTCATTTTTGCATAGAGGAGGAGAGCGTTTGGTTTTAGAGGATTTTTCTCTGCATGGCAAGGTCGCTTTAATAACGGGAGGCGGCTCCGGCATTGGCGGTGGCATTACACAGGGGTTGGCAGAGGCCGGCGCGGCCATTGCTTGTGTCTACCATCATCATGAGCCGGTAGAGATGCAGCGTTATGTGGAGCAAGAGCTTGGCGGGCAGTTTTTGGCTATCTGCGCGGATGTCAGCCAGATGGAACAGCTTTCTAAGGTCATGGAGCAAACGGTATCTTACTATGGCCGGTTAGACATTTTGGTAAATAACGCCGGCATTTGCCCTCGTGCTTCCGCATTGGATTACACGGAGGCGATGTGGGATGAGATCATACAGTTAAATGAAAAAACGGTTTTTTTCCTGTCGCAGCTTGCGGCGAAACAGTTTTTGAAGCAGGGGGGAGGAGGTAAGATCATCAACCTCGCGTCCATGATGTCCTACCTCGGCGGATTCAATACCACTGCGTATACAGCCAGCAAACACGCTGTTATGGGGCTGACTCGTGTTTTGGCCAGTGAGTGGGGCGCTTACGGCATCAATGTCAACGCGCTTGCACCCGGCTGGATCAAAACAAGCCTTTCAGCACCCTTGCGGGCAGATCCGGTTCGGGATGCAAGTGTCCGGGCCAGAATTCCAATGGGAGATTGGGGAGACCCCAGTTGCTTTAAGGGGGCGGCAGTGCTTTTGGCCAGTCAGGCAGGAGATTATATCAACGGGATTACCCTTCCGGTGGATGGCGGCTATTTAACGAAATAAACACCCATAAGAGGAGTTATATATGAAGTCATTGATTCTACGGGGGCCTCGGGATTTTGTATATGAGGAACGTCCTTTTCCAAAAGCCTCTGCTCAGGATGTTATTGTAAAAATAGGAGCGGTCTGCATGTGCGGCTCAGACGTCCATGCGATTCGCGGCGATCGTACGTCATTTGCCTGTCCGGTGGTCATTGGACATGAAGCGTCCGGAACTGTTGTGCAGGTGGGAGAAGATGTGCGGTCTTTGGCCGTAGGCGATACGGTTGCTCTGATGCCTTGTATTTCCTGCGGGACCTGCCGTGCCTGCCGAAAGGGCCGTACCAATTCCTGCAGTTCACTTCAGCTATATGGTGTTCACAGAGATGGCGCTATGCAGGAATACTTGTGTACACCCGCTAAATATTGGCTGAAGATCCCGTTTGATGTTAGCTTTGAAGCGGCGGCTATGCTTGAACCGTTAACGATTGGCGCCCATGCGGTTGCAAAATTAGATCTGCAGTCCGGCGACCGTGTCCTGGTGATTGGAGCCGGTCCTATAGGGATGAGCTGCGCGGTCAGTGCCCGTGCACGCGGAGCCAGTGTGACAATGGCCGAGACCAATGAGGGCCGGCGTGTGTTTGGCAGGGAACACTTTCCTTTTCCGATTTTATCTCCGCTCTCTGAGGATTATTTGCAAGAACTGAACAGGCTGACAGATGGGGAGCTTTTTGATGCTGTGATAGACACTACAGCGGCAAAGGTTTCTATGGATAACGCTTGGAGATATTTGACGCAGGGGGGTAAAGTCGTCTTTGTCGGCATATGCAACGGCACGCTTGAAATTGATGGGCGGCCATTCCATATGAAGGAGCCTGCCTTATATACCACTCGCAATTCTACACGGCAGGATTATGAATGGGTGATTCAACAATGGGCCGCGGGCAGCATTGATCCCACGTCTTTTTTGACACATACTGTTTCTTTTGACAAAGCTGGTAAAAATTTGATAGAATGGGTTGACAACCCAGACAAAGTTTTTAAGGGTGTGGTATCTTTCAATTAAAGAAAATTTATATGGGGTGCTGATATGGAAAAATCCAGGGATTATACAATCAATGCTGTAAAAAAGGCAATCAACTTACTGAAGCTGTTTGATGACGAGAATCGCGAATTGACGCTTTCGGAGCTCAGCAGCATGTCTGGCATTGGAAAGAGTACAATGCTTCGGATGCTCTATACACTGAATGTCGAGGAGTTTATCGATTATGATGAAGAGACCAAAAAATACAGTCTTGGCATCGAATTATATCGATTGGGTGAGTTGAAATTTAATTCCTTGGATGTTCGAAAAATTTCAAAAAGGTACTTACAGAAGCTTTGCGATGCGAATAATCTGATTTGCTATTTGGGTGTGCGGCATGGCGATCAGCTGGTCATGCTGGATCGTTATTTTCCCTATAACGCCCCGGCTTGGACGCAGTTTTTGGTGCCGGATAATAATCGTGAACTGTATTCAACAGGAATTGGCCGGTTGTTTTTAGCGACAGAGAGCGATGAAGAGGTCTCCAAATATCTGGATCGTGTAGAGATTCGTAATTTTACGGATTCCACTGTTACCGACAAACTTACACTGCTGGAATTGGTCCGTCAGGCACGTACGGATGGTTATTCGGGCAACATGGGAGAAAATGAATCTCTGATTTGTAGTCTTTGTGCTCCGGTCTATAATTTGGAGAAGGAAATGGTTGCCGGGATCAGCATTTGCGGCCCAAAGGATATGATCTGGGGTGAGAATTTCGATTCTTATCTCAAAAAAATTCAAGCTACAGCTGCTGCGATTTCACGGGAGCTGGGCTATCGCGGATAACCATACCATCAATTAACAAGGACAAATATGCCTGTCGGCGTGTCACTTCGGCGCTTTTTGCCATTTTCGCCTTGGCGGGCGTCAGCCCGCCCGCGTCTCAAAAGTCAAAAATCGCTCAAATATCCATCACCGTCAGGTGCAGGCAGTTTTGCCGGAGCAGAAATGTGTTCAGGCGACAAAAAGCCCGCCGGGAATGCTGGCGCATTTCCAAGGACTTTGCGGATGCATGCGCGCATTTCTGCCCGTCAAAACCGTATCTGCCCTTGTCAATGGATGGTACCCTTGTGAATTGATGATAAAATGATACTTGCGCATGCAAGTATCATTTTTAAGGACGAGCAATAAAACACAATTTTACTGTATAAAAAGGTGATTCAATGAATCGGTGGAAAGTTGTTATCTCTGACTATTACTATAAAAACCTGGATCAGGAAAAAGCGATTCTCGCGTCTGTTGATGCGGAGCTTCTGAGCTATCACTGTAAAACGGAGGATGAAGTGATTCAAGCCGCGGCGGATTGTGATGCGTTGATCTGCCAGTTTGCTCCGATTACCCGGCGCGTGATCGAATCTCTGCGCCGCTGCAAGGTAATTGTCCGTTATGCCATCGGTGTGGATAACATTGATTTGAAGGCAGCGGAGGAGTGCGGGATCATTGTCTGCAATGTCCCGGATTACAGCATTGACGAGGTATCCAATCATGTGATCGCATTGCTTCTGGATTGCTGCAAAAAGCTGACTTATATGGCGGGACAGACAAAACTGGGGAACACCAGCTATACAATGATCGAACCGCTGTCCCGCATGGAAGGACGTACACTGGGGCTTATGGGATTTGGGCGTATTGCGCGGGTAGTTGCACGGAAAATGTCCGGCTTTGGCCTGAATATTATCGCGTATGATCCAATGATGGATACTGCTGCCGCACAGCAGCTGAATGTGTCACCGGTCAGCTTTCAGGAGCTGCTGGCCCAGAGCGACTACATTTCCATTCACTGTCCGCTGACACAGGAAACACATCATCTCTTTGATCGCCAGATATTTGAGCAGATGAAGCCTACGGTCATTTTTATCAATACCGCCAGAGGGGCGATTGTAAAGGAAGAGGATATGGTTGCCTTTCTAAGGGAGCATGAGTTTGCCATGGCAGGCATTGATGTTACAGAAACAGAACCGGTTCCTACGGACCATCCGCTGCTGAAGCTCAATAATGCGGTTGTTACGCCTCATGTCGCGTGGTATTCCGTAGAATCGGTGTTGAGCCTGCAGAGAAAAGTGGCTGAAGAGGTAGCAGGCGTCCTCAGTGGACAGCCGCCTCGGCATCCGGTTAATCACCCTGTTTCAAAGTAAGGAGTGTGCGTATGTTTGCTGTTATTGACTGCGGCACCACGATGACCCGTATTTATATTGTTGATGAGGATACTTTAAAAATCGTTGCGTCCGGCCGCCGAAAGGTAGGGGTGCGCGACACATCAATTACCGGCAGCAGAGACGCTTTGCGCAACGGTATTACGGAGTTGTTCTTTCAGATTCTTGAGGAAAACAAAATTCCGGACAGTTCGGTTTTTTTCTCAATAGCTTCCGGTATGATTACCTCTGAGGTAGGCTTGATTGATATTCCCCATTTAATTGCGCCGGTTGGTCTGGCTCAGCTCTCGGCAGGCGTTGTAAAGGTGGAGGACCCTGAGGTTTTGCCGCTGGGACGGCCCACATATTTTGTGCGGGGAATTCGGAATCATTATGCCGAGAACGCCAATGCTCACGATCTCAGGGATGTGGATTTTATGCGGGGCGAGGAGGTGCAATGTATCGGCATCATGCGGGAGCGCAATATTCCGCTTCCCGGTAACATTGTAGCGCTTAGTTCTCATACCAAAATTATTGCTGTCAATCAGGCCGGACAGATCGAAGCCAGTGCTACGACGATCAGTGGACAGTTTTATGAAGCAATTTTACATTCTACCAATATTGGTAAGAGTATCACGCCGACTGAGGGTGAAACGCCGGGAGGCTACAGTGATTCTGAACTGATTGATATTGCTATGGACTGTGTGGCACATGCCGGACTGGGCCGTACCATGCTGATGCCGCGTTTTTTGCAGGTACTGATGAAAACAAATAGCTACGAACGCAACACCTTCCTGGATGCGGCAATTGCTGCTGATGATATCCACGCGTTTCAGGAAATGCGCAGCCATGGCTATGACAGCAATTATTACCTTCTGTATGGACATGAAAGCCGCTGTAGGCTATACACGGAGATCCTGCATAAAGTGTTTGGCGATAAGATCACGGTAGAGAGCATTTACCGTCAGGAGGAACTGGACTGGTTGACGGTCAGTGGTTCTATTGCGGTAGCGCTTGAACGGATCAAGCACGATGCTTGAGCGGCTTTGCGTGCTATAAAAAACAATAAGGAGACGAATGATAATGTTTCAAATGTATGGTGTTGTTCCGCCCATGGTTACTCCGTTCTGTGAAAACGGGGAAGTGGATTATGATGGATTGAAGGTCCTTGTGGAATTCCTGCGCGAACATGTGAATGGCCTTTTTATCACGGGTTCTTATGGCGCTGGCGTTCTTATGACGGAAGAGGAGCGGCGGAATGTCGCTGAGGGGACTGTTAAAGCTGCGGCTGGTAAGGTGCCGGTGATTGTGCATGTGGGAACAGCTGACAGCCTGAGCGCTGCGCGTCTGACGGATCATGCCGCTTCCGCCGGAGCTTCTGCCGTAGCGGCTGTGGGACCTTACTATTTCAAACATTCCAAAGATGAAATTTACCGGTACTATGATTCTCTGGTAACCGCGGCGAAAGGACGCGTACCGGTGTATGTTTACAACAACCCGCAATTCCAGGGATATACCATGGATCTGGATACGATCCGGACCCTTCGGGATTCTGTTGGTGTCAACGGTGTGAAGGATGCGACCTTTGACATCCAGACAATGGCAAAATACATGCGCCTGCTGAAGAGCGATACTTTCGATGTTGCGCTTGGCACTGAGGCTATGTGGCTGTCTGCCTGTGTCTTGGGCTGCAAGTCGTTTATTCCCGGCATTGCCAACGCATTCCCAGAGATTTGCCAGACCTTGTTCCAGCAGGGAATTTCCGGAGATATCGAAGCCTGCCGAAAGACACAGTTTGAAGTAAATGAGATGCGGGACATTATGTATCTGGCCCGCTCTACGCAGTTGGCCATTTATGCCATGTTGGAGATCCGTGGTATTTTGAAGTGCTATCCCCGCTCTCCGTTTATTCCGGCAACAGACGAGGAAAAGCAGCATATCCGTGAGCGTCTGGAAAATTTGAAGCTCATCTGAGGGCTGCCGAGTCGTTTCTGAAAGAGAAGGTAAGTCAGTGTGACCTTCACTCTGCATCGCATCAGGCTCTCCCTGCGGCGGCGTAAGGTTCGTTTGAAGCGCGGGAAAAAATGGACCTTCCGATTCAACGCGGTATAGAATTATATTTGTCTTGGACTCAGCGTAATATGATCTGTTCATGGATTAAATTGTTTTGATAACGGCAAAAAATTAGTAAAGAACTCTTGATGCATTATGAACAGATCTTATAAAAACGGATGAAATACCCCCGATGCAGGTAATTGAAGGTGCTACATCGGGGGTATTACTATGTCAAAGAGAAAACGCGGATGGGTAAGATCATGGACCCCTGTTGGCAAAGGTGGCGAATACGTCCGTTCTATGGTAGAATAACCATAAGGAGGGATGCAGCATGATGGGACACCAAAGCAGACAAATGGCAATGCTTTTCGTAGATATAGAGTCACTGATTCCAGAAACCCACCTGCTGCGGAAGATCGAGCGGATGGTATCCTTTGATTTCATCTATGATCTTCTGGCGCCATATTATCCGGCAACAGGCCGTCCATCTGTCGACCCTGTCAGTATGTTCAAAATGCTCTTGATCGGATACCTGTATGGCATCAAATCAGAGCGGCGGTTGGTGGAAGAAGTTCAGCTCAACATCGCCTACCGATGGTTTTGCGGATTTGAACTGGATGACACGATCCCAAATCACTCCACATT